>Ga0181400_1000286_pt1 | contig 21335 bp, 28 predicted proteins | sample 23SPOviralmetaG_FD_130129 | JGI IMG/M metagenome (GOLD analysis project Ga0181400, IMG submission 130129) | Marine viral communities from the oligotrophic San Pedro Time Series (SPOT) site, San Pedro Channel, CA, USA - 23 SPOT_SRF_2011-06-22 | ecosystem: Environmental > Aquatic > Marine > Strait...
AGAGCATCAAACGCTGCTTGTAAAGCAAAAACGGTGGCCGCTGCACCCGCATAGGCTGCAACTAGACCACCGAGTCCTGATGCTTGGGCTGCAAACTGACGACCAGAAGCAGCAGATGCTTGACCTAAACGGGTTTGGGCACGACCAACACGATCAGTAGCTTTTCCTACCTGATCAAGTTGGCCCGCAACTCCTTTGGCTCCTGAGGAGGAAACCTTAAGTTTTGCAGTTGAAATAGTACCAGCCAATTACCTTCCTCTACTCGCTTTTCCTAGCGATTCTTTCTCTTTTTGCTTGTGAGCATAGTAGTCACCAAGTTCTTTTTCTGCAACTTGAAGAAGATCAAAAACATCTCTTGGTTTATCTATCTCATAGATTCGTAAAATAGCGTCAAGACCTGCATAATCTTTACCTAGCCAAGTGCCACTCATACCTTCCCATTTATCTGGTAAAACATTTAAAACGAGAAGTGCTTGTTGAACTTCGTAAGCTAAAGTAGATGGTTCTTTAGGCATTTGACTTTCATCAATTTCCCAACCCATCTGTTCGCACATTTCAATGTACTGATCTTGACTCATACCTCCGGCAAATAAAGAATTGCGAAGGTAGTCAGTTAGTTTTTTACGTTTTCTTCAGCCTTCTTTTTTGAAAACTGTTCAAAATCATTCATAGCGTCTGTTACAAATTGATCAAATATTGATGAAGATTTAAGTAACTCTACAGCTTCTTCCTCACTATACTCGATTTCATCATTGGCGTCCATTCCAGAAATATCAACAGGAAGAAGAACAGGAAGAGACTTTACTTTTAAGCCTTTCCACCCAACAATAGCTTTTTCAGCATAATTCTCAAGAAAACGATCATTATCGATTTCTTCTTCACGCTGTCGTGTACGTTTATTAAATTTATAAGTTAAAGAAGCGTTGCGCACTTTCATTAGATCTTCGCGATTCAAAAAGCGAATATTGACTTCAAAACCATCAATATCTGGGAAATCTACCCAGGTACTGGTTTCTTTTGCAACTAGATTTTTAATTTTACTCATAGTATCCCCTCGTAAAAAAACGAGTGCCTATCACGAATCTGCTAGTCAAAGGTGAGGGGAGACCTTGATTTGCAAGTGATAGGCACTCTTCTGGTAAAAACATTAATTATCCCCTCAGATATGTTTTAATTAAGATTTAGCGGCGAAGATTGTTACTTCACCTCCGTCACCTTTGTTTGCAGTTGTTTCTTGAGCAACAAAGTTAACGGTTAAAGAGATCACATCCTCAACACCAATGGTTGGGAATTCAAACTGACAAGCATCAAGCTGGAAAGCTACATAAGGAGCTGTTGTTCCACCAATGATTAGGTTTGCGTTTGAAGTTTGTGCAGAAGAAGTACGTGAATCTTCAGAAATATTACGTAAGAAACCGGCTGACTCAAGATCTCCAGAACGAAGATACATGGTAGCAGAACCTGTGACTGCACGAGAACCAGTAAACTGACCAATAGGCTCGTTAAGAGCAGCCAATTCTTCTGGAGTTAGGTATGTAATATTGTTGTTGTAATCAAAGCTTAGTGATGTAACTGGGAAGACGAACTTCTCATCAGACCCACCAGCTGTAGCTTTATGGTGGAATTCAATCGCACTAAGGCGATTTTTGATAAATGAGTTTGTTGACGCTGAACCTGCGACATTCATTTGATTATACGGGTGGTAAGCTGCTGATTGTGTAGCTGTAGCACTCATTGTTTGGAAGTTTGAATTAGCAGTAACAGAAGACCCACTATTCAAAGTTCCTCCAAAAACAGAAATCGCAACATCACGCGCACTTCCTGTAAGTTCTTTCATGGTTGTTCCGAAACCCGACCAGGTTGTTGTAGCAATTTCTTCAATACCCGCATCAACAGATGCGCTATTTACTGTAGCATTAGAAACCTGATAAATTACGTTATCAAGTTTAAAATACAAATGGTTCTCAACAGCTGTTGAGAAATTTGAACGAGTTGCACTAGAGCCTGTTCCTTTAGCCTGAGTTGTAGTTTGTAGCTTACCACCACTTTGCCATACAGAACGTTCGTGTAGTCCGTCAGCATCTGTAGCTACTACTTTAGTATTAGATACGAGTGATTGCCACATAAACCAATCTGCAACTGGTTTTACGTTACCTGTCTGGTTAGTAGCTGCAGTAGTTCCATTTCCGGCAGCACCAGTGTTAACACCTGTAGGACGTAGATATACTTGAAAGTTCCAGTCTACAGGGTTGATAGCAGTATTGAAACGCTGCTGCGAGCGGTCTGGGCTTGTTCCAGACTCAAGTGAAGTGATATCCTGAGTTGCTGCTGAAGAAGTCATTGCAAAGCCTGCAAGAACTTCTAGCTTCCAAGTATTAGTCGGTCGCAAATCAACTGCATCTGCACCATTGATAATATCTTTGGTGGACATAAATACCTCGGAATTTCTTTGTAAATTAAGAGATGCCATCCCTTTTCTCCTTATCCGTCTAGTCTATAGACTGTCGTTAATTGTACCTCAGCTAATCCATAAGGAATTGCTAATCCTTCATCTGGACTAATACTATCTATTGTTATATCTAGTATACCCTTATCAGGATTGTCTCCTAGTGAATAGATAACGTGTTCTATATCTTGAACTAGATCATCTATGAGGCTTTGAGAATTATCTTCCCCAAATACGTATGCTCTTATGGTAACGTCTAATGTTGCTACCGTCAAACTTTTAGATTCAAAATCTCTAATTTCGGTCCCAGCACTTACGTATAGCGCTGGAAAGTCGTTGACTTCATCTAAAAACTTTACTCTTCGGTACACATTATTGAACAAGTTCTGTGTATATGTGTACCCACTGTTAAACCCAGAGACTGCGCCATCAATTTCTTTAAGCTGTGTAACTAAAAAATCTATTATCTCTGTACGTCTAGATGCCATTATCTTCTTATAAACCTGTAATACTCGCCTACAATTTGTTGCACTGCTGGTCGAAGTCCCTGAGTTTCAATTAGTTTACTTGGTGCTCTGCGCTCACTTTCAAAAACATTATAAATTGGATCGTAAGTATATTCAACAAATTTCTTTTTCTGATTGATTCTAGTAACTGTAAAAGACTCAGCAAAACGACCTGTTCTTTCAGTTAAAATCTCGCTAACAGGCGGAGGAGGTCCCCCAGGCTGTCCTTTTGGCATTTTAGCTCTAAATAATTTTCTAGCTAAAGCCTCAATTTGTTGCGTACTGATCACTTGTTGTATAGGATCTTTAAGTTGTCTCTTTTTAGGTCTTTTAGTTTTAGAAATAACAGCACCACTTTTAGTAGATCCTATATTGAAGTCTAATTCTAAAGGGTTACGTTCAAACTCTTGTGCAATAACAAGTATCTCTGCAAAAGCATTAATAAATCCATACTTAGTTTTAGCACCATTTCTTCGTAGAACCTTAGCGCCTTGACCTGTTACGTAAAACTTTAAAATATTTTCTAAGAATTTATCTTCCGCTTGGTTAACAACTTGTCGCGTAACATTAATCATAGAGTCTTTGATTAATTTTCCACCAGCAGCACTGGTTCTAAGAGCTATTGAACCGCCCGAAGCCCCACCCGTAAATTCAAGTGTTGTAAATTTTCTTCTATTAGCTGCGTTTCTAAGATTAAATTTCTTTGCTAATCCAGGTACAGCAGAGACTTGAAGTTTTCCATCTACATAAGAAAAAAGCAAGTAATTCTGCATTTTTTGTTCAAACTGAGTTATTAGTCTTTCTCTATAAGCTTTTTGTGCAGGAGCTTCAAACCATTTAAAAAGTATTTTTTGATCGTATAAAGATGCCTTTATTGTACCTTTAGAACTTACTTTTACATTAGCACTTTGTCTAATACGACTAATCTCTTGGGTGAATTCACCTCGGTCACCTCTACCTAACTGAGTAAAAGTAGTAGTACCGCCTGCTGATAATTTTTGCTTTACCTCTAAAGTACGTTTGCTTGACTCTGTTGCGGTTTCATCGTAGGTAAACTGATTAGCAACACCAACACCAAATAAAGTAACTAGATCATCGTAATCTATCTCTACGTCAGGAGATGATTCTGGTGAAGCAAATCTACCTAAATTTTTAGGCTCACCAAAAAATCCTCTAATAGCAGGATCAAACTGTTTTCCTCTTGCGCCACCAGACAGAAAGTCAGAAAATAGTTGAAGATCTAACATCTTGGCCCTATCCTGTGGGGTCGTCTTAAATTGTTTGTTTTTTACTAATTTTACAGCTTCACCAAATGCAGATTTTAATCCTTTTCCATCAGGAATACCATCAAAAATGATGTCTACATTTAATTTCACGAAATGATCCTATATAAATCTAGAATACGACGAATATGAGGTGGGAAGTTGCCTGCTAAAGGATAAGATTCTCCACGCTCTCCTTCAAATGAAAAGCCACGTTTTTCTTGATCTTGTTTGTACAACAATTTAATCATATCAAGTGTTGCAAGCTGAATATCTTGGGGAATATCAGCAGACTCATAGCCTGCACGATATTCTACTCTCACACCAGAAGGAAACGGAGAGAAACCAGGAGGACCTGAAAGAGTTAATGATGGATAACTATTACGAACTGTTGGGAAAGAACCTCTTACACCGACTGCTCCTACATCACGAGTTACTTCTCCCATATCACGAGAAAAGTTATACTCATTTGTTGCGTTATGAACATCTATAGCTTCAGTAGCGTCGTTCTTGCCATCAAAGTGAACTAAGAAAATAGTTTCTCCATCGGGTCTGAATCTTTTTGTTGGAGGAGTAAAGTCAGTATCACCATATCTAGCTTTATCTGATACTCTAATTTCATCCATATATCCTTTAAATGTAGTGCCTACCTCAACATTACTTGTAAATGTTAAATTTGCCTCACTAAAAGAAGCATTAGCAATCACATTACCATTATAGTGTAAGTATAATGTTTCTTCTGTTAAATCACGAGATACAGCTACGTGCGCCCACCTACGTTTAGCAAATTGCTGAGTCTCAATAGAAGTATTGGCTCCTTCAATTACAGTTGCTGTTCCTGAAACATTTGCTTCATATGCTAAACCTTTTTGATTCGCTAATCTTAATTGCATATAATTTGAAGCATCTGTGTTAATTGAGAATAGTACGTTATCTTGTAGAGTCGCTTCATCTACACGAATAAACATCTCAATGGTAAAATCACCCTCTTCAAATTTTAAGTCTGAAGATACAGTACTACCTAAGAGGTAGTCACTAGTGTTAAGCTCTAGAGAAGATTTTCCAAATTTTTTAATTCTTGTGTTAATGTGAGCGTCATTTTTAAAAGATAGTGTTGTTGCATTAGTCTCTTGAGTAGTTACAGGCCTACCTATAGTAGTTGGATCAGCTAAAATTACATCTTCTGTGCCATTGAATTCAGAAACTTGATATACATTTGAAAGAGGTAGTCTCGATACCATGACAGAAGTTTTTCCTCCATCAAACACTTCAACATAATCATTAGCCAACATTTCTTGCCCAATATAATGCTCAACTACTCCTGTAGCATAGTTAATGATATTAGCAAGTCTAGCGTCTTGACTAGTAGACGAAATACTTAGATAATCTTTAACTTGTGCTAAAGTAACAAAAGCATATTTTCCTAAATTTTCTTCTAAACGATCTACCATGTTAATTTACCTGTGCTTCCTCTTCTGATTGCTCATATAATGAAAAGGGAGGCGTTGACCGCCTCCCCCTGTGTAGTTCAAAGATGTCTAAGTTAGACTTAGCCAGCTTCAATTGTAACAGCGTAGCTGTACTTAGTAGCGTCAAGAGCTGATGCTGAGTTAGTCGTAAGAGCTTTAAAGTCAATACGAGTGCTCATGTACATTGCAGTGACCTGCTGACGTGGTTCGTACTCGCTCTCAATCTCGATACCGCGACGTTCTGCAATCATAAAGCCAGGCTTATAGCAGAGAACTCCGAGGTCACGACCGGTTCCACCAACGTTATCTAAGAACTCAGTGATTGCAATTGGGATACCGTAAACGGCGCCAACTGAACCTGTGAGGTAGGTAGCGTTTGGACCAAACTTGTCAACTGTCTGGAAATCAGATGTTGTAACAAGGTTGTTGTAACCTTCGATTGATGTCAAGTACACAAGGTCGTTACCAAGCTGAAGGCCATACTTGCCAAGCTTAGTGCGGGCTGCAGCGATATCTGACGGATCAGCTTTATCGTTTGCAGAACCTGTGTCCACAGTCAGGCCTGCACCTACGTCGTCAGTCAGGTTAGTAATACCTTCGATGACAGACGCGTAACCAGTACCGGCTGTAATTGCATTTGTTGGTGCTGCTGTAAATCCAGTCAACGCACCAGTTCCACGTAGAATTGCTTTATCGATAGCACGGGCTAAACGACGTGTAGCAGCTGCACGCAAGAAGTCGAGCAAAGGAAGAACTGTATCTTCTTCTTCGTCTTTTGCGAGGTGTGTGGTAGCCATGAACTTATGTGGAGTAAAGTCCACTGAAGCAATGGTGTTCTGGTTGCTGGTTGGTACGCGAGTTGCGTCAGCAATACCTGTAGCAAATGTGCCAGAAGCAAATTGTGCTACGTCACCGTCTGTATCTTCGTCAGCTACTGGTACGCGGAATGTTTTCGCGTCAACAGCCATACGATTGAACATTGGAGCAACAACTAGCTGCTGTTCCATTTCGGTGTAAATGTTTTGTGAGAAGTTGCTCAAGAACTGATCAACAGAGGTAACAGCTTTCATCTTGGCACCGACTTTGGTGTCAAAAATGTCACGCTTGTTAAGCAATTTCGCAACAAGAACGGCGTTAGCCATATCTTTTTCAGAATACTGAGCTGCATTGCGGCCCTGCTCCTGGAAGTGCATTTTTGAGCGCTGCAGTGCAGCAATCTCATCTTGGTATTTGTTCATCTGAGCTTTAAGTTCTGCAACTTGCTCTGATTCACGCGGTGTGTAAGCGGTATCGCTATCACCTTTAACCAGCATTTGCTGGTCAGCAGCGTCTGCTTCCTTCACGATAGCGTTTCCGGCCTCTTGGACCAGATCGGCAACTGCAGGCTCAGACACTGTAGCACGTGGTGCTTCTTTTTTGATCTCTTCAGCTGGTACAGCTTTAGTAAGATCGATTGTATCTACGACTTGATCAGCCATTTCGTCTTTCTCCTTATCAGAATTTTCGTGAAGCTCTTTAGTAGGGCTCTCGCTTATAACCGCGTCTTCACTTGTAGATTTTTCGACTTGTGAATGTTCTTCTGTTTTCACATTAACAACATTATCACAGTCTTCGCCATTAGCGTCAACCTCTAAAAATTTAAAGATTGGGTTTTGCTCTGTAGCGACGTTAGTGACTTTAAACATTTTTTCTTGATAGTTTACAAGATCACCATGTTGAAGTTTGCTTGCATCTTCGGAAAGCAAGTTTGTGAACGGGATAGATGCCATAGGGTCTTTAATTTCAAACTCCTCTTCATCATCCTTTTCCATACCAGTGACTACTTCCTCAGTTTCTGCTTTGACCTCAACTTCTTCAGTATCAGCTTTATCTTCAGTAGCTTCCTCAATTTCAGCTGTTTCTTCAACAACTTCTTCAGAAACTTCTTCTGATTTAACTTCAACATCAGTATCCGTTACTTCAATCATGTCAGCTTCTTCAGCTTTGATTTCAGTAACTTCTTCTTCTTTTGAGTTACTCATTGCTTCCTCCTCGGTTGGAGACATCGGACGTTCGTTAATAACTTCGCCCTCCTCCGTGCTATGAATGGGAACACCTGCCATTGTGATGTCATGAGAATGCCCTTCGGCCTCTAATATAACACCAGCAACAATTTTATGAGCGTGGTTTTGCATATGAGATGCGTAGGTTGTTACCCCATTACCACTATCATCCATTTCAACAGTATGATAGTGACCATCGCTCATGTCGGTGATTCCTGCTTTTATTTTACGCATCTTTTTGATTTCTTCGGTATCAGCCTCTTTTAAAGATTTTTTGAACTCGCTAAATTCTTCATCTGAATCAAAAGATTTTCTAATAGAGAAAAGAGAATCCTGATTACAAGGAACAGAAACTACAGAAATTTCTAGTAGTTCTACATCAGTAATCATCATAGAATCGTCTTCACGATTATATTTTCCATCTTTTACTCTAAATCCTACAGAAAAGCTTTTTAACGCGCCATCTTTAATAAGAGTTTGAACTCCGTGAGTTTTTTCAGCTGCTTCAGAAACAGCACATTCAACAAAAATACCTTTTTTATCAACTCGAATATTATCTACACGACCGATTGGGCAATCATGCTTATGTTGATAGAGAAGAACTGGATTACGCCGATAATTTTCAACGCCTTTAGCCCACGCTTCAGCAGTAACAATATCGCCAGAGCGATCTTTTGCAGTAGTATTGGCATAACCAGCAATCTTTAAAGTATTAGAACCTTTTTTAAGTGCTTTAGTTTCGAAGGAACTGTTTAAATAAAGAGTTTTATTCATTAGTTGTATCCTCTAAATTATTAGATTCCTCTTGAGAGGGTCTTCCACCTTGGGTTGCGTCAGTTGCGCTACCCGTAATGTTCTGTGGTATTCTTATGGTATCATTATTTTCCATTTTTGGAAATCTTAATCCTTCACGAGCTTCATTTGGGGTGATAATTCCTGTGTTTACCAGAGTTGAATAATAAACAGCTTGAGTCCTGTTATCAGGCTGAAGAGCGGGAACACTAAGTCTATCTGGAGTGATAGTCACTCCTCCATTAAAGAAGTGAGAAAATGCTGAACAGAATTGGTTTAAGATAGGCAAAATAGTGTGTAAGTAAAATAGCTTTTGATTTGCATCAATATTAGCATTATTACCAGATTTTAAAAGAACATAAGGCACGCCTAGTGCCTTTGCCATATCTTGTTGAATTCTTTCGATAGAGTTTTCAAAGTCAAGTTGATCAAAAGATTTAGTAGAAAACTCATCAATCTTTAATCCACCATCTAAGATTGCAGGGTTTCTAGCGCCATCAAAAATAGTAGTATAAGAAGCTCTCCAAGATTCTAAAAGTCTTTCTTTAACTCTTTTTGAAAGAATATTATCAGTAGTTAAAACAAAACCTGGAAGTGCGTTATTTTTAAAGAATTGACGTTGGAACTTAATCATATAATAGTATAGTTCCATCAAGCTCAAAATTGGTTTAAGTTTAGATGTGCCTCTAAAAATTGATAGCTCATTTTCAGCCATGACATGAATGATTTCGTAAGGCTCAAAACGAATTGATTCAGCTTTAGACGTTTGTTTTCCGCGACCAAAACCATAAAAATCATTAGCTTGTTGGTTATGAACTAAGTAATTATAATGAGAAACAAAAGCACGATCATCAGGAACTACTTCAACGTCATTAGCGGGTAATAAATAGAGAGATTCGCCGTCATAATAGAAAAAGGCGTTACCATCTAAATGAAAATCTAAAAAGGCCCTTCTAAATAACCTAGCACGGTCTTCAAAAGGATTAGGTTTAATGTTCATTAGTTTATTTACTTTTTTAGCAGAACCACCGTTAATGTTAAGAGGAATTTCTGTCAGTGCATTGATTACCATCTCTACAGAGCGATGAACAACTTCAATCTCTCTATACGCCTGTTCATAATCTACAATAGTTTCGGGAGACGCAAAAGGTTCAAGAGAAGCTATAGAAGGCTGTGCGGGATTAAGCTTTTCTGCTACCCACTCTCTGAAACCGCGTCTATCATTATCTGCCATGTTTTTCCTTTTGAATATCTAACCAATTTTTAATTTTAAGAGTTAAATGATTAGAGTATCGTTGCCCATAAATTGTGTGTAATCTCTGATGATGAGATTTACATAATGTAAATAAGTTATGATGATCTAAACTTTCCTTACAGTCTACTGCAAATTTCTCACGAAGGGAAGTAATTTTTTCAACAGTATCAATTTCATTAATCTTATTACGAGTACACCACTCATTGAATAACTGACTTACAGAAAAAAGGTGATGAAGTTCTAAGTTCTGAACAGAACCACATATATAACACTCGTCACGCAGTTTATAATCTTTCTTAATATAATCTCTTATGTATTTGATTGGAAATCTTTTTAATTCAGACATTCTTGAAGCACTCCCCAACGTTTAGTATAATGGTCTGGGTGCTTATTTAGCCCAACATCTCCTTCTCCTAGATTTAAGACATTACCAGAAACAGTAGAAAGATGTGTATGATTATTAAGTTTTTTTATGAGATAACTTATAAGAATATCATCTCCTCTTGTTAAATTAGTATTTGCTAATATGTCAGACTTAACACTATCAAGACAAGATTGTTTAACCATAATTACGGATCCTACTAAGAAATCAACTTGTGCAGCAGTACACCAAACATCTTTAAGTTGTTTATAGTGTTTTGCTTTAGATACTCCCTGCTTACCATAGACACCTACCATATCTTTTTGCATATCATACATCTTTTTTATTAATAATGGATGAGGCAAAAGGTCATCGTCTAAAATTAATTTATATTCTTCAGGATAGTCAAAACACCTTAACCAACGTTCAATACAATACTTATTTTTTGTATTATTTATCACATCAACTTTATCATGGCTAAAAGAGTCGTTTGGGTTATTATTAATAACAGTAATCCTAAAATTTTTACATAAGGAGTCACAAATTGCTTTTACGTTATTTGGTCTTTTATAGTTTAATAGTATAATTCTAAGCATAGATTGATATATTACTCATTTTTTGGTGTGTGTATATTGCATATCTAACAGCATCGCACGGGTGAGAAGCCCAATCGTGAATAGCTTTTGGGGTTTCTGTGTTAGGATTCCATTTATAGGCTGCCATTGCAGAGAAAGTATGCCTTGCACCTTCTGTATCAAAGAAAAGTCTATCTTGCTGAATTAAAACTTGTACAGAGTTAATACCATCATTTACAGACTTAATAGCATTTTCACAATAGATATCATAATCATATGCAAAATCTGCTTTTACCTGTTGAGCTGCAGAATCAATGTAAATAGTGTCAATCGACCACTCATCGACTTTTTCTCCAATAGCTGCAGCTAATTCTGAAGTAGTTGACTCTTTTGATATAAATTCGTCTATTATAAAATAGTTATCTCCGTCAGTGCCTATTACAACAAATACATTCTCATCACGATACCCAACGTCTAGCCCTGCAATTACTTCTGAAAAACGTTCGCCTACAAAGTCTCCAATATGTTTATCCTCGTCTAAATCTAAATAAATTTGCGCTGCTGTAGTTGTCCACTCGCACTCATACTCTTGTAAATAAAGAGCTTTAGTAATTGACTTTTTAGCCTCTTCTACGTCTTTTTCAGACAAAAGAGGGTTAGAACGCCAAGTATGGATAGAAGATGCCCAATCAGGATATTCAGGATTATTTCCTCTTAGAAAATAGTCGTAGAGATAGTTTCCTTTACCACGAGGTGTAGAAATCCACAAACATCTAGAGTCTTGAAAAGTAGAGAGAGCAGGACGCAAATCACGAGTATAATATTCTTCGTTAGGAATAATAGCCGCTTCGTCAACAATTAGTAGATTAGCAGCACGACCCACAAGAGAATCACGGTTATTAGCAGAAAGCAGTCTGAACACAGAACCGTTTATTAATTTAATAACTTTATCTTTTTGGTTGTATCGATCAACTTCTATCTCTAAGTTTTTGATGAGATCCCCTACATAATCCCAAATAATTGACGATAGAGAAAAGTTAGGAGCAACAACCATTACTTGTTGTCCAGGCTCTAGAAGCTTTGCAAAAGCAAGAATAGCAGCAGCATAGGATTTACCAGTACGACGGGCTGCAATATGAACACAAAAACGGGAAGAGTCTAAATTTTCTACCATTGCCCATTGTGATTCATTAAATTGAACAGGGGTGGGAAGTTTGTCTAAAAGACGTTGAATTTTAATACGAAAAAATTTGTCACTCATCGAGGAAATACATTGATAATCATTGTGGCAACAGTAATTAAAGTTACTGCAAGACCGCCTACCCATAAAAGAGTCTTAAGGGAAGCGCGACCTGTAGTAGCTAACTCACCAATATGCTCTATTTCTTTATCCATTTTACACATTTGTGTTTCCATGCGTTCAAACATTTTAACAATGTGTAGATAACGTTCTTCACAAACAGCCTCATGTGACTGAATCTCTGCTTTATTATTCTGAGAACGCTCATGAAGTCGCTCAATCTCAATTTGTATTTGGTCTAGTTCACGACTATCAGTCATTATATCACCTTAAATTTTAATTATGTAATTCACTACTTCTGTTGGTAGTGTAGTATTTACTGAGAAATTATTTACAGTTAAAGAAGGGACTGTAAGTGCAGGAATAGATAGTCCTGGAACAGATAAGGCTGGGATAGATAATCCAGGAACTGAATGAGTATGGTTATTAACTGTTAGTGAAGGTATTCCGTGTGTGTGATTGTTAACTGTTAAAGATGGAACGGTCAAAGCAGGAATAGATAAACCTGGGACAGATAGAGCAGGAACAGATAAAGCAGGAATAGATAATCCAGGAACTGAATGAGTATGGTTTGCTTGGTTTACCGCTGTTACAAGACCAACCTGTGTAACGTCTTTAGTGCCTGTAGCAAGAGTTTGGTTGACTGTATAAGTAGTTAAGGTTAAATCTCCAGCACCCTCAGCACCAGTGTTACCAGCACCAGTAGTACCAGTACCTGTATTTGATGTGCCTGTGTTTGCTGTACCTGTAGTACCAGTGCCTGTATTTGAGGCAGCAGTTGTAGAGGTAGCATTAGCTGTGTCTGAAGCAGCAGTTGTAGCTGTAGAGTTTCCAGAAGTTCCGGCACCAGTAGTACCAGTGCCTGTATTGTCTGTACCTGTAGTACCAGTACCGGTGTTTGAAGCAGCTGTTGTAACACCTGATTTAGTAGCTGAAGCTAAGACACTGCTTGCAGCAGCAGAGCCTGTAGTAGTGCCAAGAGTGCCGTTGTTAGCTCCTTTGCCTAGAGGAACTTTATCTCTTAGATCAGGAACATTAAAGGTTGAAGAACCGTCACCAACACCATAACCAGTACCAATTACAGCAAATAAACGGGCATAAGTTGAGCGAGAGACAGCAGAATCATCACAAAGAAGCCATCCAGTAGGAGCACTAGCAGCACCATAACCAACAATTGTACCTGAAGGAATGATTTCGGCACCGCCTCCAGTAGAACCGTCATGAATTCTTATATTATTTGTATCTGTATCTAGAGAAATCTCTCCAACAAGTCCTGTATAAGAGTTGTTTTGAGCAGTCGTTCCTCGTCTAAATTGTAGCTGTGTAGCCATTAGTTACTCCTTATGAAAATGCACCTAGATCGAATTTGCCTGTGATTGAAAATGTGTTTGAATCGTTAGTCCCAATAGACACATTACCTTTAAATTGAGACTCAACTCCTTCAGTTTTGTCTATAGTTAGATATTCTAAACCATTAGATATAAGAGATACAGCAGGATCTATAATAGAAACTGCAGAATCATTCTGCCCAATTGAGTTTGAACTTAGTCCGTTAAAAGTACTTGCTGTAATTGTGCCTACAACAATATTACCTGTAGTTGAACCGTCGCCTACAGTTACAGTAGCGTTAGCTAGAACTTCGAATTTTGAGCGGGCATCAATACCTAACCCGCCGCTAAATGGTGAAACTTTTGTACTCATGTCTACCTTTCTATCATACTTTTAACCAGTGGTCAAATTAATTATGAGAATGCTCCACAATCTAGCACTCCTACTATAGTAACAGTATTAGAAGCGTTAGTACCAATTACCACATTACCGTCAATATCTACTTCACGAATAAAATTAACGTCCCCATTAGAGTCTGCTGTTACAGCTTTTGAAGCAGCTACAGTTCCTAAAGTAAGACCATCAAGATATCCAAGTTCTGTTGGGGTAACTCCGCTCGATGCAGCTATTTTACCAGAGCCGTTAGTAATCATAACTCGATCAGCTGTTAAATCACCCGTAAGGACAGTAGATATTGCCCCAGCTATATTAGCTACTCGACGTGCTTCGACTGCTGTAGATGCCGCTGACGCGACTGAAGCATTATCTGCAATAGAAGTGTGTACAGATAATCCATCATATTTAAGAGTAGCTGCGTCTACTATGCCTACACTTAGATTAGAAGCAGTAACAGGAGATAATGATGTGTTAGATTTAGGATCTTTAGTGTCACTAAGTTTAAATGTCTTAGCTGATTCATCATAGAAAAATGCTGCGTTACCTTGTGCACCACGATTAAATAATATACCAATATCATTTGCAGGAGAGCCAGTAGTTCCATTGGCTAACATGATTAGGGTGTCATCAACATCCATGTTAGTAGTGTTGATGGTTGTTGTATCACCATTAATTGTTAAGTTACCTGTGACGATAACATCATCAGTAAATGTAGTAGTGATATTATTAGCCGCACGTCTTGACTCAACTGCATCAATCTGAGTTTGGATAGCTGCAGTAACACCGCTTACATGGTTTAATTCTGCTAATGTAGTAGTAGCAACACCAACTTTTCCTGATCCATCTGATGCTAAGGCGCGAGATGCTGTTAAATCACTAGTAAGAACTGTAGAAATTGCACCAGCAATGTTAGCTACACGTCTAGCTTCTAAAGCTGTTACGTCAGTAGCGATAGCATCAGCATTACCGTCTAAAACATTAATATTATCTTGGAGAGTGTCTAAGTTTGTTACAACAGAAATATTAGCCGCATTAGTAATACGTCCTGTAGCATCAATCGTGACTGCTGCTACATTAGTAACTCCACCAGATACGCCACCATATAGTCCTGCAGTAACAGCTGTATCATCTAAATCAATTGTAACTGTATTAGAAGAAACTGTGGTAGTGATTCCTGTATCACCTAAAAATACGAGTTCTTCTGTGCCTACCGTTACATCATCATTTGTGCCACCATCTCCACGTATTCCTAGAGTAACAGAAATAGCAGCTACGTTATCTTGAACAATATCAAGATTAGCATTTAGTCGTGTAAAAGTAATAAAATCATTCGCATCTGACAAACCAGTCAGTGATGCGATTGTAACTTTTTTGGTAGAATCATTATTGATGTCAACGATCGGTAACACATCATTTGTAGCGAGATCAGCTGCCGCAAGTTCTGTGAGATCGGTAATTTTTACGTTTGCCATTTAAATTCCTTTTGCCCTAAGAGAACATATTTCATGTATTGTCGCACAACACTAGTAGACTGTCAAAATGAAAAATGATTAACTCTCACGTTGGGTTAAAATTGTACGATTATTTTGAGTTTGAAGTGCTCGCCCGTCCTGACTTATAAAGCTATCACCAGATGTTTCAATATCTTGCTCTAACAGCAGTACCTGATTTAGATTTTGGTTGAGTGCAAAGAATCTACCATCTTGAGTGGTAATTGGATCAAGACCAAGAGAAGCAAGGGTGTCTGTAATTTTATCAGACTGCTCAACCGCAATAAATCTTAGATCTTGATCTTGTAGGGTACGACCGTCTTGAGTTATAATAAAGTCTAGATCAGTAATTACATCGCCAAATACTCGACGAATCGCTGAGGTGGATAAAACGAGACGACTAACTCCTAAAGGCATTAGTCTCTCTCAGAGATATACAATTTCCCAGCAGTTGCATCTTGAATTACAGCTACATATTTAGAGTTTTGATTAGGGTCAGTTTCAGCCCCAAGGGAAATGTCATAAGGAATAGATGCAGATAAAAAATGAGAAGTTGTGGTGCTGGCTTCAACAGACGCACCTCCTATTTCAACAAAACAGTCTTGAGTTGCAAAAAGAGTTACAACACGAACTGAGTTTGAAATTTGTGGAGAAGTATTAGATGAAGCGGTAAAAGGAACTTGAAGTCCTCTACCAGGCCGCAGCGCTAGTACAGGAATTGGATCGTTGCCATCATCGCGGGGTTGTTTACTCATTAAAATACTCCTTTAATTAGTCTTGTTTATAAAACTATATATACGTTCTGCGTACTGTATTTGTGCTTCGTGCCCAGGATGCTTATTATCTAATGCAAGACCTAAGTGTTTAAAACTTCTCATAGTGAAGGGTAAGAATTTTACCTTGTTCCATTCCCAAGAATCAATTATATCTGCTTGCATAGGAAGTAAATGATGATTTTTTATGCCTAGGCTGTCGAGATAAAGTTTTGCATAATTGGCTCTAGTATATAAGTCATAACACCCGTCGTAAGTATCATACAAAAATCTATAATATGCTTTTGACATTTTTTCTTCAACCCAAGCACCTATAGACGTAAAACTAGCTTCTTTACCTTGTTCTACAAATCCATCATTGTGAAAAATTGTGTATCGATTTGTATATGTCCACATAATAATTACAAGATCATTTTTACAAAAGTCAAAATCTTGTATGCGTTTTAAAATAAGTTTATTACTACTTCCTGACATACTAAGATTAACACATTCTAATCCCAGCTTGTTAGCAACCAACTGAGGCCAAGCATAATGGCTAGGCTCATCTCCCATGCATTTAAGTTTAACGTCAAAACAGTCTTTAAGACCATTCCCAAATGTAATACTACATCCAAAGGTTATTAATCTCATTTAATTGTCTATCTAATACTATAACCTGATCAACTCTGTTGTGCAAACCCTTTTTCATGCAAAGCTTGTTGTGTGCCGAATTTTTTGCCTACATCTCTGTGTGAAGTTCGTACTATTCGATCTCTGTAATAAAGAACAAAAGCCCATATTTGTTCTTCTCTATCGTCTTGTATTTCACAAAATTTTCTTAATTGTTGGTAAGTCTTAGAAAAGGTTTCAAAATCAGCCCAGAATAAATCTTCTATCAAAATATTATGTATACTTGGATCTTGTATTGCTTTTGTTGCTGAAAAACGGTCATATTGATTATTACTAAGATACTCTTGACGGTTAATGAGTGTTTGCAAACTACTAAAACATAAATGTATTTTTGGTAGTTTTGTAATGTCTAACATGGTTTCTGCAGTTAAGTGACAATAAACTGGAAGAATAATCTTTTTTCGATTTTGGTTCCACTCTTTAAACCATCGTCTCCAATTAGAGTCTTTTGTGCACTTCTCAATTGATCTTTCTAATGACTGATAAAAACTCGTGGTGTCATGATAATTCTCTGGTGACCCCCAAGGAGAGGTCATATGAGCAATAGAGTAAACATGCTGATCTTCATGATTGTGAACGTCTGCTTTTACAGGTTTTAGTGTAGGAGGAGGTGATATAGAAGAATGTAATCCAGGCCCCCAAGCATTCCAATTAAGGTTATACGAAAACTCATCATGAGCAGATAGAATACGCATTAAAGCATTACCACTGCCCCAGGGAGGCCAACAAATTAAAATGCTGTGACTTAATAGTACTTCAGAAATCGATTTAAAATTCACTTAAATTTGTCCATGCAGTTTGTTCTGGTTCAGTATTATAGTTTTTACTACAAAATAAAAGAGGTTCACTCTTTTTATATAAAGGATGTGTGTTCAACCACTCAGAAAAATAGTTAAGTAAATAATCATTTCCTCTACGAGTCAAGTGGTTGCCTAAAATGCCTAGTTTGCTTTTTAAATCCGAGTGAGTGAATCCTCTTAAATCTCCTGTTTCATCTCTGTTTAGCCATAGCTCGTCATCTTCTAGTTGAAAAATTGACTGAATCTTTGATACTTTTTCGTATCCAGGAAAGGGAGTCCAAAACAGAGCACGATCTGCGAATATCTCAATCGTCTTTTGTGCCGCCTCTAGATTTTGTTGTCTATTAATTGTTGTGTTGTAATTTTTAAAGTTTTTTGATCCACGAACTAAATGTGAAAAATTAATAATAAAAGGACACTGTAAGTCTTTATAAGGGATGAGACTTTTTAAAATGTCTAGGTTAGTAGATCCAGGAGCGGCAATTCCATACCCTCCATGCGTACGAATCATGTTTCCAGCCCAAGAATACTTAGGATAAGTCATAAAAGACTTATCATGTGCTCTTGAATATGAATCTCCTGCTAGTACAATCATTGGCGCGGCGCGTCATGCATCGTTTTCAATCCGTGCGCGAAGCGCCCGCAAATTTTTTTCTCTTGAATTCATCGGCGTTCTCATCTTTTCATGTCCAACGTGGAGTTCAATAAAGTTGTTCATCCACACAGAGGGATGAGGTTGATCCTCAGCATCCACGGGAGGAGAGCAATCCCAGTCAAGAGTAGGATCATCCATATTTTCCACTCTAGTGTCACGCCCACTCATTCCATGAGATCCCGCATAAGCTTGTCGTAGTTATTAATCTGTACGGCAACTTGGGGACCTTGTGTCTTAGGTTTGAGTGATGTTTCCACTTCTTGTAAATGCTTCATCCAGTCGAGAAGATCTTTTTTAGAGTAAATGCCTGTTTCCACAGCTTCTTGTATCTTTTGATCGATCACAGAGTTGATAAGATTGATGCGCTTAATTCGATTAAGATATCCTTGCGTGGCGAAAACTGAATCAATGTAGTTCTTTACCTCTTTCTTTTCAATCACAGAAGTCACACGATCCTCGCTAATACCATACTCATCTGCTAATTCATCTATCGCCTTGCCGGATAAGTAATCGTTAGCGAGCGCAAGCATAACCGGGTCAAGAGGCGGAGCCTCTAAGCTGCGGTTTAGCGCATCAACTGTTGTTGTTATTGTTGTGTTGTTAGCCATTAGTAAATATCCTCCAGTCTATATAAAATAGAAATTTGTAAATCAGCTACTCCATAAGGTGTCATAAGCCCATCATCTGTACGAAGAGATATAACGCGTGCCTCTTCTACCTCTAACGCTCGATTAGTTGCGGAAAAGGTGTTGATAGCTTCTTCAATTTGATCTGCAAGTCTTTCACACTCATCTGCAATATCAGCGGTGTCTCCGTCATATACGTAGCAACGGAGTTGGACAGCTAAAATGCCGTGCACTTGGCCTGCTCCAAAATGGTCTCTATCTTCTCTGTTCGGGATGAAAGTGATAGCTGGAAAATCATTTAGGTCGTGCATATACTTATAAGTACGATATACATTATTCGCATGTACATCCGTGTTAGTACCTAAATGACCTACTAAAGCTTCAATTATATCTGTACGTCGGGCCATATCTCACCTATCATTTCATCAATTGTTTTATTTTTTTTGTGGTCTTTCCAAACCTCTTTGTGCTGATAATTCCAATCACACCAGCGCAAAATATACCTACATATGTCATAATCTGACACAATAAGGAAATTATCTTCAAACCACTCTCTACACCATGATAAAGAAGGAATTTTACATAATTCAAAAGACTCCCACTTCTCAACTCGACAATTAGGGTGTAAGATAGATTCACCAGGTAAGCATTGATTACCATTTGCATCTACTGGTATACGAAAGGGTCCCGATTCTGCTTCATATGCAACCGGAGGGTTGCCAGGCCACCAATAGTTACCCTCATCTGATTCATCGTTTATAGAATTGTAAATCAAAGGTCCGTATTTAAATTTTTCTGCCATTTATAGTGATTCTTTTTTCTTAAAATACTGCTGTACGTCAAAAGTCAAGCTACCTCCGTAAGCGATAACACACGCCTCCATAGGATTATGAAATTCAACTAATGTCCAGGTACCCTCGATAGGATTAGCAAAGAACGTAACAGCAAGTTGGCTTTTTTGTCCGTCTTCAAACAAAATCTCACCGACCCCTCCTACTAAGGCTTCTTCTCCTGCCTCTTCAATCATTTGAAGCAAAGATGCTTTAGGACCACATTGAATAGGTTTTGCTCTCATCACAGTTTCAGCTATAGCTGAAGTAGTAAGCACAAGAAATAGGGCAAACACTACTAATAAACTAGCACCAATTTTATCTATCTTTTCAAAAGGATCTTTCATCTGTAACTTCCATCTAAGTTATAGTGTTTAGCATTGTATAAAAAACACAATAATGCTGTTATTATATTGTATTGTTTTTGTATCTTACGAAACCACAACCAATAGTGCTTAACAGTATTATTCATGTGGATCTCTAGCTTCAACAGAATACTCTCCGATGATATCGCTAGTAGGTATTTCGTCGTAAATAACTTTTTCTAAACCAAGTTCTGTCATTTCCATTAAAACACCATGTTTATAACGTCTTTCGCCAATGCTCAAGTCGTAAGGCTCCTTAATAACTAAAGTAGCCCCACACTTACTACAAAAAGCATAATTACCAAATGTGCTAGTTAAAGAGTAATTATGCCCAAATACGCGACATATGAAATTCAAGAAATTATCCTTATAAAAATTTTTCAAAAAGGGTGCTTAGTACAATTCAAACTTAAGTCTATTGTAATCTTCCCTTTAAGGGTTGTCAAGAACTAACCCTGTTTTTCGAAATTTCCCAGGTCGAGGCCGTGTAGAGGTGCGCTACAGGGTGGCGCAACATAATGTCGTCATAACCGCCCCCTACGCAACATTATTACCCTATACTATCCCGGCCGCTTGCGCCTAACCCATTGAAAACATTGACAAATAAAAATGATAAGTCACTGATTTTATTGGAAACTTTTTTCACTTTAGGGGTTTACTTGCTGGCGAAGGGTTGCTATAAATAATTATCAACAACGGAGGAAGACATGGCCAACATCAAATCAAATAAGGTTCGCAAGCAGGTTTTAGCAGAATACAACACTTGCTGCGCAGCTTGCGGTTGCACCGACACTGAAGCGCTACAGATTGACCATGTTATCCCACAATCTAAAGGCGGATCTGATGAGATTGAAAACTTGCAGGTTCTTTGCTATGTTTGCAATACTCAGATCAAAGGCGCGGTTCAGACCCCTAAGCTTGACCCATCAAAGCCAAGCGGTTCGGTTGCCAAATGGCGTCGCGGTCGCATGGCCTTTCGCGCTTATATCAACGGCTTAAAGGCCTAAGCCGTTGATATCCTTAACAAATAAAAATGACAACTCATTGATTTTATTGGAAACTATTTTCACTTTACCTCTTGATTTATGCGACTAAAAGGCTTATATATAATATATAAGATAATGAAAGGAAATAAAATGGATTTCGATTTAGACATGCTAGAAAAAGAAATGGACGCAATGACTCGCGAAATGTCTAGCGAGGAACTTGCAGCAATGGAACAGGAAGTTAAAGACAACTTTTTGTTTGGACAATCATTTGACGAAATTTTCGGAGGATCAAATTAATGTTTATCAATCATCGTAAAACTGCCAAGGTAAAAGCAATTCTTTTCGCTGCTCTTTTTGCCAAGGCAATTCTGCTCTTATCTGGATCAGCGTTCGGCATGTCACATC
>Ga0181400_1000288_pt1 | contig 21192 bp, 31 predicted proteins | sample 23SPOviralmetaG_FD_130129 | JGI IMG/M metagenome (GOLD analysis project Ga0181400, IMG submission 130129) | Marine viral communities from the oligotrophic San Pedro Time Series (SPOT) site, San Pedro Channel, CA, USA - 23 SPOT_SRF_2011-06-22 | ecosystem: Environmental > Aquatic > Marine > Strait...
GTCTTGTATGTTTGTCTTTAATTCTGTGTAGTTCATGTAATAGTTACCGTAACTTGTCCAACCTCACCCGTAGCTACTAGGGCGTTGGATGCTAATGAATCTGAAGGGCCGCCTACTGGATTGTATCCCCACTGAATACCACGTGCGCTAACCTTAGCGCCTACCCCAAGACTTCTATCAGGGCGCGCGTCTCGCAACGCTTGTGGGTCATATACAGGAAACTCCCCTAATTTGTTTTGTGGGTGATCTGCATCCCAATACTCAGGACATGCCTTTATCCCTGTCTTAACTCCTTTACGGTATACATCCTTTAACTCACTGAGTTTTGTTCTCTTCCCAGATAGGTCACAGAACCCGAATGCCTTCTTACCAGCGGCGAACTTAGTCCCCATTACATATATCCTATGCGAGGTACAAACCTAACTGGAGCCTTCTCCCTATCTTCCTGCGCCGCTAAATCAAACTGCTCTTCGTACATAGATTTTAACATGCTTACGCGATCTGTGAGTTCGGGTACCTTCATAGCGATATAGTACGCTAACCCTGCTACTAGGCAAGGGAGGAAACGGAAGTTCATGTCCGCAGTCTCTACACCTGCGCCCGCGTCTTGTACTCTACGTAGGCGGTAGTAGTTTATCTTGTATCCTGCCTTATCTGGTACAGGCCACACGTTGATCTTGGGAGCGTCTCTTAGACGTTCAATAAATATTTGTATTGGTCTACCTTGTGTCAACTTGTTTGGGATAGTGGCATAAGTACTAACACTAATACGGGACAGGTTAAGGTCAGACTGAGTAGATACGCTACCTGCATCCGTTCGTAGTTGATGCTCTAGTAGGTCAATGGTATCGGCGGGGAGTGTGTACTGCGTCTGCCCCTTCACTAGGTCAATGCTACCTTCCTCGATAGTCCACATGTTGATGCCACGGTTCTGCCACTCGATAGTCATTAAGTTCATAGAGCGACGAGCAGTGCGCAGGTCATAGCCAGAACGCATCTCACGTCCAGCTCTCTCCCACGCCTCTTCAGCAATCTCGGTGAAATCCATGTCGAATGCTGTAGTATTTGATGTAGCCATTATTTTCTCCATCCTGACTTAGCTTTTTCTTTAGCTTTCTTAGATAGATCGCCGTAATGGAACAATCTTACACTACTTTTACTATGATTTTTACCTGAGTGAAGAGTTCCGTCAGCCATTTTATGTAGGCCACCCTTATGCTCTTTACCGTCTTTTTTGTAGTGCTTAACATTCATGCCCATATCTACTTCCTCCGTTTGGCGGCGGACACTCTACGTGGCTTACCCGCTGGTTGCCCTAGGCGATTCTTCTCGGCTATCTTACTCTTCTTCTCCGCACTAGACATCTCACCTGAGGTCTTTGGAGTCTTAGATGTCACACGCTTAGAAGGACGGCAGTAAGGGGTTCCCCTACCATCGCCTTTCTTTCTACCACAAGCCTTGCCGGTCTTAACGTCTTTCCAATCTTCCTTGAACCAACGCTTTAGAGACGCACCCTTCTCGGTTTTACGTACTCCACCGCCAGACTTATAGTACCTACGCATTACTTACCCGCCTTCTTCTTTCGGCATTTAGCAATAGCCCCAGACGCGTACGCAGAAGGGAAGACCTTATAGCTGGCCTTCACCTTCTTATAGCACGAATCCTTTACGGTGCCGCCTTTAGCAAACTTCTTGCCCTTAGGGCAGCCGCAAGAGCTTGTTTTATAGTAGCTACGCATTAGCGCATCTTACATACTTTGCCGCCACGTGCCATACCGTAACCGCGAACCTTACCACCAGCCATCTTGTTCTTAGCCGCACGTTGGCCTCGCTTAGGCTTATCAACCTTACCACCAGCCATCATCTTCTTGGCCTTAGCCTTGTCGTTAGCTTTCTTGGCCTTAGAGTCTTCACCAGCAGGCATTCTATTGTACGTACCGAACTTTTTGTCTAGTGCGTCTTGTCGAGCCTTATCTGACGCATTAGGGAGGTTGCCCATAGTGGATTTCTTCGCCTTGGCGTCGTATGCTTTCTTTTGAGCGGGCGTTAGCTTCTTATAGTCCGCTTCTTTCATTGGTTTAAATTTGTCCACAGGACTCTCCATCTGTTTGGCCATTTGCGACCGTGATATAGTCATTAACGCATCTTGCAAGATTTGCTGCGTGCAGCGATGCCATTGCCTCGTACAGTCTTGCCTTTGCTGTACTTCTTAGCCATACCACCAGCCATCATCTTGCGAGTCTTACCAGTCTTCTTATTCATGTAGTCTCGTAAGCTCTCGCCCGGCTTCAGGTCTTCTTTATATACTGCCGCCATCTTCTTGCCGTTCTGACTGTAGTACAAAGAACCAGCTTTCTTAGCCTGTGCGATAGTCTTATATTGATTCCAATCGCCACCTTTGTTAGCTGTTTTAGCAGAGCTACTGGCAGCGCTACCTGTACTTGCTGACTTAGAAGAACCAGCTTGTTTCGCGCGTGCGTCTGCGGCGCGCTTTGCTGATTTAGCCGTCTGCTGCTTGGCATAATCGCTCTGAGCTTTCGTAGGAGCGCCTTGTGGGTTTGGCCCTGCTTGCTTCTTACGTACGCCTGAGCCACCCATATCAGCCATAGTGCGCTGGCGCTTGACCGCAGTTGTAGGGGATTTTTTATCCTCTGACTTGTCCGCCGTAGGTATTGCCATTGGGGCTACTGTTGCAGCGGTTAAGCCACGTAGACGTCCACTACGAACGTTCTTTGCGCGCTGCTCGGCGGTAGCCATCTTGCCGGTACCTTTCTGCTTTAGTCCGTAGCCGCGACCACGATTCATAGTAGAAGTACCTTTTACAGTTTCTAAGCCTTTCTTAGAGCCTAGTCTAGACGATACGCCTTTTTCAGCAGCTTGCGCTTTCTTTACTGCTGCCTTACCATATTTTTTGATTGCCTTTGATACGCCCATTCGGCCTATCGCGGCTAAAATTGCGGGAATTGCCATTTTAACATCTCCAGCGCTTACGCGCTTGTCTTAATCTTGAGTTAGGGTCTTTCGCTGCTTTTGGAAACTTCTTCATCTGCCCTGCGGAACGTGCGCAGTAAGACTTACGTCTAGATGCGCGTTTTCCTGTAGGCTTGTCTTCCGTCACAGCCGTTTTTAATTTACTGCCGGGGTTATTCTTTCGGTATTTAGCTACACCTTTAGCGGTCATACCCGCACCGGACTTAGTAGGACGTTTGTCGCCGCTCTTCTGGCTCATCCCCTTCATACCGGTGCCGACCATCTCACCTTTTTTATAGTACCTTCTCATGAGGTAAAAAACGTCATAGCAGTAATGTTGGCCTTAGAATGTACGTATACATCATTCTCAAACCGTATGCCATTGCCCGGAATGTTTACTGAGTGCGTATCCGTGGGGGTGAACGTAATATCCAACAGAGTAGGCCCGCCTTGGCCGTCCTTCAGAGTAATCCTAGGGTTACCGCTACCGGCAGACTTAACCTGTAGTTGTCGCAACCTCGCGGGCCTAGCGCCGGCAGGATCTATGGAACCAACGGCCTGTCTCCTTGTGGCTTTTACATCTACTTTCTGAGTCATACCACTCTCCTAAGATAGAAATAAAGTCACTGCTTCGAGGGCAGTAAACGTAGATACATAGATGGAGTCCGTAAACCGAATACCGTCCGCAGGGATGTTTACCGAGTGAGTATCACTAGTAGTAAAATCTATGTCTAATAGAGTGGCGCCGCCATTACCATCAGTTAAGGTAAGTCTTGGGTTGCCACTACTAGAGGTAAACACCTCAACCTGCCGAAGGCGTGCGGGGCCAGCAAAAGTTAAGACCCCGGTACTGTTTTTGCGGATAGCAAATACATCTGAGCTAGACATACTCTACTCCTTATGTGTTAGAGTTATCTGCGCCTTCAGCCTGCAAGTACTCAACAACTAACGTACCAATACCTGTACCAGTGTTAGTGTTAGTAACAACAAGACGTACATCAGAAGTACCTACGTTGAGCCAAGATTTGTTCCGAGGAACAGAAGTACCGGGCGAGACTTCCATTAGGCCAATAGTACCGCCAGCTTGGTTAGTAGGAGAGAAAGTATCGCCCGCAGCAGTGTCGCCAATACCAAAAGTAGAAGCAGCGCCGTTCCAAACTGTAGTGCGGAACACATACATTCTGGTGATTAGAGAGTTAGCAGGAATAACGATGTCAGTGGTATAAGTAGTAGCAGTCTGCTTAATTACTCCAGTCTGTATTAGACTAGTTGAACCTACGTTACGCAGTTCACCGACAGTAGTGCCAGTAGTGTTTTGGATTGTTCCGGCCTTGATTGGGCCTGAAAATGTAGTTTGTCCCATAATAGTTCTCACATGTGAGTTATGGCATATCTGTCTACATGTCGTCAGTCGGGTCTGTCAGATACGCCGAAAATTTTTTCCCGAGCTACCAACATACCACAACGCGTTACTTTACGTCAACCATAAAAAAGGGGGCCGAAGCCCCCTAGTACAACTTATTACTACGCGATTAAGCGCCCGGAGATCCGAAGATGCCCAGTGGATCACTTACGCCGAATGAATAGCGCTCACGAGCCTTGTAACGGCTGTTGCCAGTGTCGAAATCACCGTCCATAGAAGTAGCCATTGGGCTACGAACGAAGTGCTTCAGACCGTTAGGTACGTCAGTAGTTAAGAACCAGTTGTCTGTGTCAGTCAAGTAGTTATTAACAGTGTAACCCTGTGGCACAACACCGTTGCTCTTAATGGCGTTGATGTCGTTGTCAGCAGTGCCTACACGACCTTCAGTTTCCAACAAACGGGTAGCAACGAATTGCAGGTTTGGTGGAATGATCAGCTTCTTAGGCTTAGCAGCGATAAGAAGACCACGCTCGTCAGTCCAGCCAGCGATCTGAATAACAGCAGCTTCCAAAGAAGTTTCGTTAAGATCAGCAGCAACGGTTGGAGTATTAGAGTTTTCACCACCGCCAACCAGCGGGTGATCAGTAGCACAAAGCACTTTACCGTCGCCGTAGGTAGTACCAGCAAAAGCGTTGTTCAGAATATCTGCGCCTTTAACCTGCTTGGTGTAAGCCATCGCACGAGCAAGAGCTTTAGTATAACGAGCAGACAGTGAGTCATACAGGTTATCTTCTACTGCTTCTTCAGTGATAGCGAAACCCATAGCGATGGTTTCGTGAGTGTAACGAGCAGTGAACGCTTCTTGTGCGTTATCATACTCGATTGCTGCACCTTCCTGCTTAGTTGGGGCAGAGCCAAAACCAGACAGTTTAGTTTCTTCTTCAAAAGAACGATCAGAGGTTTCAGTCTCGAAAATCTCTTTGTGCTCTTCACCATATTTTGCGTACTCTAGACCGAACAGTGCGTTCAGGCCGGGTAGCAATTCTTTCAGTAATTGACTTCTTGAAATAGCCATTAGTTATTTCTCCCTTATGCTGTCGCGTTGCCGGTTCCGAACTGGTGGAACGCAGAGTTAAATTTAACGAGGACATCAGTCTTCGCATCGCCAATGGCAGAAGTACCACGAGTGCTGAAGCCAACAATCTTCAAGCCTTTGTCTGCACTATCAGCAGCCGCGCCAAGAGCCATGTTCGACTTACCAGTGGCAGTATTAACACTGGAAGTAGCGCCTTGAGCAACGATTACGATATTCTGACCAAGAGTGGCTTGGGCGAGAGGGCCGTTAGCCTGAGCTTGGAAAGTAACACCCGGATCAGTAACAACATACGCAGTAGCGTTAAGAGTGCCTGAAGGGTAGTACTGAGAGAAGATCAACTGACCTTCAGCGTTGATGTATTCACAACCAACAAAAACACCCAGAGCGCCATTACCAGCAGTGGCACCGAAGTTGTTAGTGTCACCAGCAGCGGAGCCGGTTTTTAGTGATAGTTCAACGTAACCATCTTTTAGAATTACGATAGAGCCGTAGCCAACGTTCTGGGCTTTACCAGCAGGATCGAATAAAAAAGCATCACGGGCGCCCGCGTAGGGAGTCCCATCAGCTTTACGTACGGGAACTAGCCCGTATGGAGTAGCTGTAGTAGCCATTATTATATACCTTATAAAGTTTTAGTTTAGCTACCTTTACCAAAGGTAACTTTCGATTTCCTATCATTGAAGATAGGCATTCTCGGATCATTTTCTCGCATCAGGTTATTGTCCACAGACTGAATCTGAGCCGATGACTGCTGTCTATAGTAGTCATTTCGCTCGTCAACCATTTCTTGTGCCGCCTTACAAAGGATCAGTCCCCCGATTACCACGTTGTCTTTGAACCTTTCGTTTTCAATAGCGACAAGTGTTATCTCTGGGTGATCTGTAGCCTTTACTGGCTCCCAACCTTCACGAATCTTAGATGAGACGTTTGTAGCGTCCGTAGTACCTTGAGAGCTAACTCGAATCCAACGGAATTTATATCCATCTTGCGGTATCGGAGAAGGCAGAACTTCTGGTCTTTTCCACGCAGTTGGACGGATTGTTTTCTCACGAGTTGTTACTTCACGGTTAATTCTATTCTCAGCCATTATACTTTCCTCATCTCTTCAGCAACCTTTTTGGCGTATAGCTCCAGTGGAACTCCGAGTTTCTTAGCGATAGCTACTTGTGTTTGCGTTAGGCGCACCTTTTTGGGTGCTGTGCTCCGCGACGCGGGGGCAACCACATTACTTCTTCGCTTCGACGTCTCAGTCTCTACCGAAACTTCTTCTTCGGCCTCTATCCCGAGTTCTTCGGGGAAGACCTTTTGCATACGGGCGTCTATAGCCTCGTAGTATTCATCACTGCCTGTATCTACACCTTGCTTAACTAGCTTCTGGTGTACACCCATGGCGTAAGCCGTCATCTCATCGTCATCACCAAACCACGTGTTCTCTGAGGCCCATTCTGCGGCTCTAGGGTCAGCGGTTGGTACGTCAACGGTACTTTCCGGTATTTGTACACTACTTCTTTCTCTTTGTAAAGACTCAGTGTCATAATTAGCTATCTTATCGGCACGAATGTTAGCAGTGGTTAGTCGTTCTTGTGCAGCTAGAACCTCTTCTGCGTCACCACCCTCATACGCGGTCTTGTATGCTTTCTTAGCCATCTCTAGCTCGGAAGCAGTACTTTTCTTGGCGTTCTCGATAGCCGTCTTCTTACTATTATACGCTTTATCTTGTAGCCCTTCGTTTTCTTCTAAGAGCTTCTTAGCAAGGCTCTCCAGTTCCTTACGCTCACGCATAGCTTCTTCTTTTGCGCGGCGCTCGTCATGGTAACCCTTACTAAAGTGTTGAATTCTTTTACGTACTTTCTCAGAGTAGTCTTCCAACTCATCATCAGTAACGTCTTCAGGGGGTTTAGAGGCTTTACGCCCACGATCTGCTTTCGGCGTATCGTCGACTACTTCAATCTCTACCTCTTTCTCTTTTTTAGGCTTCTCTTCCTTAGCCTCTACCTCAACTTCTTCCTCTCCTAGCGTTTTAGCACTGGAACCTTCTACCTCAATTTTAGTTTCTTCGTCTCCCTCAGGAAACTCAAACTCTACTTTTTGCATGGTCATAACTTACTCCTTACGCTCGTGTTATTTCACGGGGGTCAGCAACAACGGCTTCAATAGAATCGTCATTCATTAGACGATACTCTAGGCCATCAACTTTAAATCGCGTACCAGTATTAGTACGGAACATTACATAATCGCCAGTCTCACACCAAGCGCCAGAGGGGAAGCGTTCTTTGTCAGCATAGGCACCTTCGCCTAACGCCATAACTCTACCCATAACAGACAGGATGTGTTCATGGTTTTGGTCTTTCGTAGACTTAATAATGCCACTGCTACCGTAGGTTTCATCCACCTCAGGTATGGCAATTAAGACTCTATAGCCCACTGGTTTGGGCAACTTTTCAAGCAACTCACTCTCTACATCACTCAAATCACTCATCATCTTCTTCCAAAAAATTACGCGAAAGGTCTGTTACGTAAGATAAGCTGGACTTTAGACCTCGGATCAAGCCAACTACTTCCCGGTAATCGGCGTAGTCTTTCACTGCGCCCCCACCAAGATGTTCTTCTGCTGCGGAGATTTGCTCCGCGATTTGTTTACTTAGCACGTCAAAGACGGTAGTACCCATGGTTACTCCTTAGGTTTTGTTTTGTTTTACTGAGTCAATAGTAGCCTTGCGCAGTTCTGCGTTCAGCTTTAGGTTGTCTCTCGCCGAATCAGCGTCTAACTTCTCTCCCGCCTTCTTCATGTCGAGTTCCAATTCTGCTCTCTCAAGCTCCAGTTCTGTCTGCTTAGCTTGGATGTCAGCCATTGTCCCTTGGGCCTTAATCTGTAGCTCTTGCTGCTTGAGCTGTGCGTCCGTCTGATCCTTCTGCATCTTACGCTGCTGCTCGGCCTGCTTGACCTGTAGCTCTGCTTGTTGCATCTGAATAAGCGGGTCTTGTTGCTGCTGTTGTGCTTGGGCTTGTGCGGCCTGTTGCTTGTTTTGCTGCATGAGCTGCTGTCCTGCTTTCGAGGCGAGGCGAGAGATACTGACTTCGATCTCTTGCGGCAGTTCTGCGTTTGGTGGTGGTAACTGAGCACCGAGCTTCTCTTCCACTGCTTTACGGTACTTAAATGCCAAGTGTTCAGCCAAGTGAGCCTGTAGGGACGCCATCATCTGCTGTGCCTGTGGGTTCTGGCCTAGGGATTGCATAACCATTGGGTCTTGCATAAACGCTTGGTGCGCAGCGATGTGGGCGTCATGGTCTTGCTCGATAAACGCTTTGATCGGCTTCATGTTAAGGATGTTCATGTTCTCACTGATCGGGTCTGCTGGCTTGACGTCATCCTTAGTTGGGACGATCTTGTCAGCGTTCTTAATGCCCATAACTTCGATCATTTCGCGGTGGAGTACAGGTAGGTCATATATCTGAGGTGCCTGTTGCGACATCTGCAACACTGCCTGATACTGTACTACACGTTGGGCCATTGTGGAGCTGTTAGGGTCACTAACAGGGATCACATCGACCATAGAGTAGTCTTCTCTCTTCGCTGAGTTCTCCCCGCGTGCAGGGATGTACTCGTAGTCCTCTGATGCTTCTTCTGCCATGATACTCTTGAGTAGTTTAAACTCTTGCTTCATAGCGAAGTGAACACGAGACTGCACCGCAGCCATTGGCTTCAGTGTGCGCTCCAGTAAGGCTAGTGTAGTACCCACTGGGGCGTTGGCGCCCATATCAGAGATGTCCATATCAGCGATAGCGCCTAATCTACGGCCTTCTGTAGTGATCTTATCCAAGAGAGCCAAAAGAGTCTGACTAGGCTCTTTATAAGGAAGAGGCATGATGTTGTCACGGATACTACCTGATGGTACGTCCACATCTTTAAACTCACCCGGTTCAATCGGAGAGTCGTCACCTTTAATACGTAAACCACGAGACTTTAAGCCGCCCGGTAGGTTAGAAAGCGTACCAGAGTCCACCAATTGCCGTATAAGCGATGTTCCGGCTTTAGCGTACCCACCTATGATGTGGATCAGTCCAAGGCCGTAGAAGCCAAACCCGGGCACGTACACGTAATGCACGAAGTGTTGGTTCTTCATATTTAGGTCGTCTGACTCGTCCCAGTTACGGCGAATAGCTAGGATTTCTCCAGTACCACGCTCAATAGTAACTACATAAGGCTTAGCGATAGCATCTTCGTCGTCTTCTTCGATAGCCAGATCAGCGTGAATCTCATATAGACAGAAACGGTCATCGTCGGTCATTGAGTAACCGCCTTCTTCTGCCTTACGCTCTTCAATATCTGAGTGGTATGGCTCAGGCTCACCTAGGTCAACATCCATGTAGAATCCTGCCGCCTGTAGCTTCTTGACGTCATTCTCGCTTTTACGCATTACATGGGTGACTCGTTCGGCGGTTTCGATGTTAGACGCTCCATATGGAACGATAACGTCTTCTGCCGGGATATAGAGAGAACACTGACGTCCCATATTAGGGTCGAAGTAAACCTTCTTAAACGCCGATCCTCCCAGTCCTAGGCTATATAGCATTCTTTCGTGCTCTGGACGATACTCAACCATGTTCTCGGTAAGTTCGTAATTCATGTCCGCTCGGACACGTTCACCAGCCTCTACCTTCTCTTTAGTCTCTTTACCTAGAATCTTAATCTTTACAGGGCCAGCGGCGGGGAAAGTCTCGCTCATAGCCTCTGCTTGGAAGCGAATAGCGGCTTCTGACAGCACTGTAGAGTACACACCACAGGCGCCTTCCCAAGGAGAGGTACGTTCTTCAGTCTTGAACCCTAGGACATCTAGCCCTTTAACGTAGGCTGCGGCCCATTCTTTACGGCTCTGCACGTCAGCGTCTACCAGCCCGAGAAGGTTACCAGAGAGCTCTTCTAGCTCGTCTTCTTCCATATCTTCTGCTAGGTTGTCGCCAAACCCGTTTTCACCCTTCATTTCGCCGGGAACAATAGTGATTTCTACAGAACCATCGTCGAGTGTGACCATTTCGGGGTCAACAATCTCGATCTCAAGCTCCTGATCGCCCTCTTCGCCTTCTACTTCTTCTTCGATCCCCGATGGGGCAACGTATATACCTTTCTCAATAGCCATTGTCTTTGCCTTTAGTAATAGCCGCCCCTACGGTTCGACTTAAAATATTTTTGCTCATCTTCTTCATCAGAAGGTAGCCTTATAAACCCGCCCTGCCTGAACCGCATTAGTGCCATAACGGTCGAATCCACCAAATCATCGTTGGACATGAACGGGAATCCAGCGATCTCCTCGATCACTTCCTCACCCCAACGCGTTTGTGGTACCCATACTAATCCAGATTGTACAATATCAGACACAGAGTTTAAACGTGCAAGTTTATCACCTGAGCCTCTATGTGGAGTAAATTCAGACACAGGTAGCCCCATACGGCGCATTTCTTGGTATAACGCGGTACCAGAGCTCTTTTTCTCTACAATAAACGCGTCAGGTTCCCAATCTTGGTACTCTTCTAGGGCCATTTCCTTCAATTCAGGAAATTCTAAGCGTTTCTTAATACTATTTAGTAATATAATGTTGTACGCGCCCTCTTCCTCGTTGAGGAATACCCCCCAAGTGGTTAGCGCAGTGAAATCGGCACGGTTATGCTTCTCCGCCGCCGAGTCAAGGCTCATTATGATGTATTCACAGGCGGGAGCGTTTTCAGACTCCCATATTCTCCACCATTCGCGTTTTACTACCGCAGCTTCTTCGGCGGTGGGCTGTTGTTGGTACTGAGCGTTCCACTGATACGTAGGCATCGACGCTTTGGTACGTCCTAGTGCCTCAAGGTCAAAAAACTCAGGCCACAGGGGTTTTTCAGTGATTTCACCCGTGTCATTCTCTATTTCTAGGATTGCGGGGAACTCTACGACCTCAAATTGGTCAGATCGCTCGTTATTCTTCATATCCTTGACTACACGGCCCGTCAAATCGTCCATGTGCCACCTAGTTTGGATAATAGCGACACTACCACCGGGCATAAGTCGAGTACGAGCACCAAATGTGTACCATTCGTATGCTTTCTCGAACACAATGAAGTTTCCGTTGATCACATCTTGCTCAGAGTGCGGATCATCCACCAATAACAGGTGAGCACCACGACCAGCGAGTGCAGAACCTACACCACACGCATAATACTCTCCACCTTGGTTGGTATTCCAACGTCCGGCAGACTTAGAGTCCTTTGCGAGCTGTACAGTAGGGAAAATAGCTTGGAATTTGGGGTCAGAGATCAGATTTCGCACCTTTCGACCAAAATCTACCGCGAGATCGGTCGTATGCGACACCATCATCACTTTTTTGTCTGGATTACGGCCTAGATACCACGCGGGGAAGAAAATGGACACTAATTGAGACTTACCATGTCTCGGAGGGATGTTTACGCACACACGATCCTTATCTCCACGCTCAACACCCATTAGCATGTCTGCTAGTATGCGATGGTGCTTACCAACAATGAAATCGGACATCATATGCTGACAAAAAGCGATTAAATCGTCATATGCGGCCTTTATGTCGGCCTTATCAGCAATCGCATCCACTAATTTATGGATTTCGAGCACTTCTTCATCAGAAAACGAGTCTATATTGTCCAACATGTGCTGGATCTCGCCTTCCGAGAAAGTTTCACTCATTTATAGTGTATCCAGACTCAGTTACCATCACTACACGCGCCCCACACGACAAAATCGGCTTGTCATCGGTACTTTGTAGCACTTGACACGGCCCATCTATTGTGACAGACCGACAATATTGGTTCTCTCTACCTGTTTTTACGGTAATTACCGGCTCGTTAGTCCCATTTTTCAGGTTGGCACGGATTTTATGCTGATTTACATGAATATAAGTCTTAGTCATCGTCATAAACCTCATCGTCGGCGTCTACTAACGTGCCTAATTCGGCGTCTAAGTCCATATCTGCGTCTAACACGCCAGATTCGACAGTTTCTAGGATAGCCGGTTGTGGATTTACTAGTTTTTCGAGCTTTTGGCGTAGTTTCTGCTTCAGCTCATCACTAGTCTGGTGGGTAACTGTCACTTCTGTCTTCTCTGCGAACAGTCCTACGTCCGAAATCTTACCCAGTAGCTCTAATGCACGTAGTCGTACCTTAGCGTCAGGGTTCTCAGTCTCTAAAAGTAGCTTGTTGGTCACCAGATGTCGCACATGGGTAGCAGACTGCACGACAGATTGACCAAATTCAGTCAAGATGTTGTTAGTAAGCACCAGAGAGGCCGGTGTCAGGGTAGATAATTTGTTTTGTGTTGCCTTTTTGGACGTCTTTTCCGGGTCGTCAGCATACGCAACCGCTAATTTAGCCGCTACGTCTTCATCTTCCTTGGTTGGCTTAACTTTTAAGCCCTTTTTCGCCAGCTTCTTAGCCGTCTTACTCGCAGCCTGCACTTTTAGTGTTAAATCTATGGCAGGATCGTTGTCTTTCAGCGGAACCCCGACTTCTGGTTCGATATTTATAGTCATATTGTATGCGCAGTTGTTAAACCGGAACTGCATACTCGCAGCTTGGTAGGGTAGTGTCAAGGGGTATCAAGGAGGTAAACATAGATATATACCATTTATGGTATAGAGTATATAAATATGTATCATTTTTAATCATATATGAGTGCTTATATACTGCACATACAAAGCGGAAGAAGTATAATGCCGCTCCATTTTTAGCCTGACCCCACTTAATCTGACCCCTAACTATAATTTACTGGAGTAACCCGTGTTCATTTGGTCTACCGTTTTCATCCTGTCTGCCTGTGCAGTCGTCCTACTTGGCCTCGTTGCCATCGCTTGCGAAGAACCCTTTAAGTAACTCGATACCTTCCGCTTGCTTAGCGGTCGTAAACGTCCTTGGTGTAATTTGTTTAGACTTTCTTTTGCCTACCTGCTCTGCGGTCTCTACTACGAATCGCTCTTGGTCGAGTGCCAAGTATATAGTGAAGTCCGCTTTCTTGGTGGTAGCGAGACAAAATCCATACACCCATCTAGACAGTCCGCCCTTGACTCGGGAATCTTTTCTGCGAAAGGGAGTCGTCGCCGATTTCACCTGCACGGTAAACATCTTACCATTCTCTAACTGACACCAAAGGTCTGTGCCCTGTAGGTCAACATGGTGGCACTCAATGCCGTTCTTTTCTAGCACATAAGCGATATAAAACTCGCCTGCGCGTCCTGCTTGATTAGAATCCATTCTGTACAGTACAAAAAATTTTTTGCATATGCAATTCTAAATAAGGGTGGGGGGGTCTCTTATATAGAGGGGGTGGGGTCGGTTTTGAGGAAAACAGTAAGGTTTCGAGAAAAAACCAAATTATTTGTGAAAATTGATATACATAGACCGGCGCGCGCGATATGTGACAGACGCGGGGTAGGGGGTGGGTAGGGTCGATCAGACCCCCCTGATCGGATTTGATGTGTTTAGGTACTATACGAAACGCGTTACTGTTATATAATGGCTACGTATCCAAGGCAATCATGCTGAGGAGCATATTAAAGAGAATATATATCATGAACAAATTAACTGTTAAAGCTAAAACTGAACTACTGTCTACTTCTATTAACGCATTCAATAATGCAGAGGAGGCAACCGCTATTGTATGGGCTAAGTACGACGCGTTGACGGCGGCGGGTATTGAGCCATCTTACTTTGCCCCATACTTCAAGAAGGGCGGCAAGAATGCTACATTGAACGAGGAATGCACAGCTTCAAAGGAGCAGGCCGAGGCGATTGTCGCGGAGTTTCTATATCACCATAAGGACCGGGACACGATCGTCGCATTCAAGGCCATGACCAAAGAAGAGATGGGCGATAAGACAGTGAACGAGCTTAAGAAATTAAAGCAGATAGCGGACCGCCCCGGACAGAAACAGCGAGACTTCAGGAAAGCATTTCAGGCTCACGTAAACAGAGCTGAGAACGCGGCCCTCAAAGAGAAGGCTAAGAATGATCCCGAAGCGGCAAAGGAGTTAGATGAAAAATTAGACAGCGACTTCAAGGCCAAGCAATTGAAAGCATTGTCTGCCAGTGCTAAGCAGGCCAAGGACAAATTGTCTGAAGATGAATACTCTCAAGTGAACGCGGCTTATAAGACGCTTGTAGCATTCTATAACTCTTAATCAATCAACGGCCAAGGACGGCCTCACTTACCGGAGCTACCCAATGGATAACTTAATCACTGGAATATTATTTACTGCATTATGCCTATGCGCATTTGGCGTGACTATGCTGAGACTTGAATCTGCTTTTTAACTCCCCTAACTTTTAGCCCGCTTCGGCGGGCTTTTTTTTCGTCCTGAAAAAAGTCAATCCCCAACCCCTCACAGAGACCAGTTCCCTTCGTAGCACAGCGTGTCATGGCGGGCATATTGCAACCCGATTCGGCGGGGCGTTGTATGACGCGTTACAGACCTAAGACCAGTTCCCTGCGAAGCGGTGCGTGTCGTGGTTTTGCGCCTTTTTCGATCAGACCCCTCTGATCGGTTTGTAATGTTCCATCTAATGTTCTCGTCTGTAGCCCGCATAGGCTCTACATTGTTCCATTTTTGCAGGGGTAATGTTCCAAAAAAGGGGGGTAATGTTCCGTTTTTTTTAGCGCGGGGGAACATTATAGTTTTGTGGCTAAACGTGGCTAAACGTGGCGGGGAGTCGGCAGACGTTACATGGTCAAACTATCTAAATGTATCTAATTATATCTATTTATAAATATAGTATTGTAATGTTCCGTTTTGAAAAAAGTGTATACCCTGTGGGGCTTACCTACCCAATGTTCCATTTTCCTCATTCCAAAATAATATCGACCTACTTTTTCCCTAAAAAAAGAACATTAGAACATTCCTTATATATCAAGGACTTACCGACCACCATGTGAGAACATTACAGTACATTACAGTACATTACACCTTTAGCCACCACCCACCACCGATCACCACGCCTTACAACATTACTCACCCACGGGTAAAGAGAATACCACCTTTTGATACGTCTCCCCACAGTTTGACAAACAAGCCAACCTTTGCTATAATACCAACTCAAGACACAGAAACGTGTTTTGGATAGCCGATCAGACCCCTCTGATCGAAACACTTTGATTTATTACATTGAGGATATACACATGATCAACGATTTAGATGCGCAACTGCGCGATATGTTTGCCATTCACCGCGACCTGTTTGATGAGCAGGAAGCGCAACTTAAAGCCCGAACCGAGATGCGATCAGACCCCTCTGATCGGAACAGTGTGCAGAGACAGTACGAACGTATGGGCAAGTATGCCTCAAACCTACACCGCGCACGTGTGCGTTCCAACCGAGGGAGTGACCTGTAATGAGTTACCCAACCCAACGCGAAAAGCTAGTAGCTGAGGTAGTTGAGCAGATACTTGCTGATGTTGAGAGTGGTGACCTGACCGCAGTGTATGAGCTGTTGTCGTTTATCCAGTCACCTACCTTATATAAGTACTTAGAAGAAGGAGATATGTAATGAGTATGGTCATCGTATCACTGGGTCGCTTAGACCTAGGCAACAATTACTCTATGGATCGCTACATCGACGCGCTATCCGCTACCCAAGTAGATCGCATCTACGCTAAGGAGTGGGAGTTAGACAGTGATGTGCGCCTGATAGCACGTGGTAACTTTGGCACTGTGCGCCTAGATACGTGTGGCAATGACCTGAGTGATTACCTTCGGCACTGGCATCAGAACTACGCCTGTGTTACTGACGCAAACTTTACTAATCCGATCAGACCCCTCTGATCGACAACCTGAGGATATACAGATGAGCAATACAAACCAAGCACCAAACGTTGAAGTACCAAGCCTAGCATCATGCGCTATGCTAGTTGAGTTGAAGATCAGTCAGTGGACTGCGCGTAAGAAAGACAACGCCGCGTCGAGAGAGCTGACCTACAACAAGAACGCCGCCAAGCGTGCGGCAACTGTGAACAAGTCGCTGTGTGATTGTGAGGAGCTGACAGCCATCAAGAAGTTTACCGCCGCTGTACGCCAAACGCATTACAGTAGCACAGTACCTTGGTCTGACTCCGGGCTACGTCTGTTGTCTACCGCTAACTACTTTGAGTACAACAAGGATATGACCGGACTGCAACAAGAGTTCGACAAACTAGTTGAAGCGTTTACCACCAAGTATGAGTGGATACGTGTGGGTGAGCAAGCACGCATGGGTGACCTGTGGTGTGAGTCTGACTACCCGACCGCCGCGCAGGTGGCAGACAAGTTCGCGCTACGCATCAACTATATTGGTGTACCGGAAGCAGGTGACCTACGTGTTGACCTACCCGCCGATCAGTTCGATGCTGTCAAGCAACACTACCAGAAGTTCTACGCCGACCAAGTTGAGGGTATAGCTAATGACGTGTACAAACGTGTTCACACTGTCGTGTCTGCCATATCCGAAAGACTGTCCGAACCTACGGACGATGACTACGTAAACAAGCGAGGGTTCAAGTCGTTTAAGTCAAGCCTAGTTACGAATGCCCTCGATTTGCTACCGATCATGTCCAAGTGTAATATCACTGGTGACAGTAAGATCGAAGCTATGCGTACCAAACTCGAAGATGCACTGCGTGGTGTGACGTATGAGTCACTGTCGCACAACCATGCCCAACGTGCTAGTACCAAGAAAGCGGCTGACGATATTCTAGCCAACCTACCATCACTGGACTTCTAGTGGGTAGCCAAGTGGTTGTAAGGGTGCGCAACTTCAAGCGTACCCGATGCCATAGTAAGACCCGAAGAACCGAGCGTGGGCGTATTGCCCGCGTAGAATACACATCAATTTATTACATAAACCCGATCAGACCCATCTGATCCACATTTGAGGATACACACATGAAAAACTTATATGCATTATCGCTAGACCAAGCCGTCAACCTAGTAGCTACTGTTGGCGCACAACGCACTGTATTACTACAAGGTCACATGGGCTGTGGTAAGTCGTCTACGCTAGACACACTAGCTGAGATGTTCCCTGACCACCACCCTGTATACTTTGACTGTACCACCAAGGATCTGGGTGACATTAGTATTCCCTCACTCAATACAGATGAGGGCTACGTCAAGTACCTACCCAATGAGGAGTTCGGGCTACACCTAGGCAAGCCTGTGATACTGATGGTCGATGAGTTCGGCAAGGCTAACCCCGCTGTCAAGAACGCGTTACTGCGTGACATGCTAGAACGCAACCGATTCCCTGAGGGTAGTATTGTGTACGCGACTACCAACCTAGCCGGTGAGGGTGTGGGTGACTTGTTACCACCACATGCACGCAACCGTATCATCACTGTTGAGATCGCCAAGCCTACCGCTGAGGCTATGCTAGAGTATGGTGTCAATGATGGTTGGGACTTAGGTGTACTGGGATTCATCAAGGACTTCCCGCAGGTGCTACAGTCATACCAAGAAGTGCCTAACCCTGAGGATAACCCTTACATCTTCCACCCCAAACAACAACGCGCCGCCTTTGTTACCCCACGTACGTTACACATAGCCAGTGACATGTTGAAGATGCGCGACTCTCTCGATGATGTAACAGCACAAGCCGCACTGACTGGGTGTATTGGGCAACGCGCCGCCGCTGACCTGATGTCGTTTGTGAAGCTCGCTGACCAACTACCATCACTCGAATCTATCAAGCAAGACCCTGACAACGCCAAGATACCTACGTCTGCGTCTGCTGTGTGTATGGTGGTGTATCGCGCGATGTCTCTGATCGACAGGGACTGGGTTGATGCGTGGATGCGGTACATGGTGCGCCTCGATGGTAGTGCGCAGGGTTTGTTTGTCAACGGTACTGTGCGTAGTGCCAAGTACAACCAAGACAAGAAGAACGTACTTGTTACCGATGCGCGTTTCACTAAGTGGTGTACTGAGAACGGCTACATGTTTGCCGCCGACAAGGTATAGGAGATTACTATGTTCAATCAACTAACAGCCGAGCAACGCATTGAGAAAGCGGTGGTTGCTATTATGGAACACCCTCGCTACATGGCACTAGCAGGTGTGTTGATGATCGGTGACAAGACTGTGCATGATGACATACCAACAGCGTGTACCAATGGGCGTGATGTAATGTTTGGTCGCGCCTTTGTTGACTCACTGACCGATGCCGAATTGCGCGGGTTGATACTGCACGAGGAAGAAGGTCACAAGCTATACAGACACCTTACCACGTGGCGATGGATGTATGAGAAAGACCCTGAGGTTGCCAACATCGCGTGTGACTACGTTATCAACATCAAGATATACGATGACAATGCACGCGATGGTTTTGCCAAGCTCCCTGAGTGTGGGTTACTCGACGAGAAGTACCGAGGCATGGACGAGGCGCAGGTGTTCAACTTGCTGTATGAGGAGAAAGACCGATCAGACCCCTCTGATCCAAATGACGATAATGACGGCGAACCCTCTGATGGTGACGGCGGGACTGGTATCCCGATGGACAGCCACGACTGGGAAGGGGCTAAGGAAATGTCTCAAGACGAGCAAGATCAACTCGAACGTGATGTAGACGAGGCGATTCGACAAGGTGCTATGGCGGCAGGTAAGATGTCTGGCGGTGAAGCGCGTGGGTTCGATGACCTACTCAAGCCACAGGTTGACTGGCGTGAGGTACTACGTGAGTTTATCCAGAACACGTGTGCAGGTAATGACTACGCTACGTATGCCCGACCCAATCGCCGACTGATGTCGCAGGGTATCATCATGCCTAGTGGTGTGAGTGAGCAGGTGGGTGAGCTGATCGACGCAATCGACACGTCCGGCTCTATCGGACAGGGTGAGCTGAACGCGTTTATGTCAGAGGTCAAGGCTATCTGCGATACAGTCAAGCCCGACAAGCTACGCCAATTGTACTGGGGTAGTAGGGTTGTGCGTGACGAGTCGTATGACATGCACGAGCTAGACGACATGCTCAAGACTACCAAGCCTGTTGGTGGTGGCGGCACTGATGTGAACTGTGTCACTGAGTATATGACCGAGCATTCCATCAAGCCCCAAGCTGTTATTGTTCTGACTGATGGCGAACTGTACAACGGTTGGGGTGAGTGGTCATGCCCTGTACTCTGGGTGATACTCGACAACGAACGCGCTGTACCCACTAACGGCAAATGCCTACACATCAACTCAAGGGAGTTAAGATAATGACTAACAACTATGGGCGACACCCAATGCTAGAAGACCCCGCTGACTTTCAATCAAGCGAAGAACTACGTATGGATTGGAAGGATGCAGTCAATACCATTGATGACCTAGTAGGTTTCTATGGTGACTACATGAAGGAGTACCCTACCACGTCTGAGATAGACAGGCAGGACTACGAAGCAGTGCAACGTGCATGGGCACGAATCAAACAAGGCTAACCGATCAGACCCATCTGATCGAACAACGAGGATATTATCATGGCTAAATATGTATACAATATGGAAACATTCCGCGAAGTAGAACGCAACTACGACAACACCAAACCCATACGTGGTAAGGGCAAGAACGCAGGTAAGGTACCCATCGGGTGTCGTACTCGCCCCCACGAGGAGATAGTCAAGGTCAACGACAACTGCTATGCACTGTACGATGAAACGTTCTGGTGGTGGAGAGAACACCGAGAGAAGTGGGCTGAGCATGGGCAAGCCGCAGTACTGTGGACACGTGACCCCAAGAAGAACACTGAGTCTGTACGCATACGCAACTGTGGTGTAGGTACGAACGCGTTTTGCAGAACGGAATTCCTATACCACTTTCAACCTCGCTCCCTTATTATTGCTCCTGCGGGTTCTGGGCACTACGCCATACGTACTGGGGGTGAGGAATACTATCTACCCAAGAACGTCATGTGTTTAGATGACAATGGAGCGTACCTAAACCAAGACCATTATACGGAATACGATGGTATGGACGTTACGTTTACACGCTCCATAGGCGATCGTGCGTGGACACTGACAAGTAAGCGACACTTCAAACCTCGCCCTAGAGTGAACAAGGAGTTGAAGGAGCAGTACAAGCAGGGCATCGGGCAGACACGTGACTGGATGTGGTCATTGGCTATGGTGCTACAGAACACGTTGACATGGAAGACATGTAGCGATGCGAAGTATGCTCTTGAGGCGCGGAGTGCTAGTGACATACGTGGGATTATAGATGACCCCGATCACCCAATGCGGTCTACACTTGCCACACACATACTAGGGAACGTGTACTTCAACCTTGCAGGGGGGTACGTCAATGGGTGGGGTAATGATAACGCCATACAGATTGTGGATCACCCCGCACGATTCAGAGCATCGTTTAACCGACAGGTGAACTACCTGTGTAAGTTTTCAGAGATCAAAGAGGTAGAGGCATAACATGAAGAAGATAAAAATACCCACGACACCTAACTCAGACGCGCGTAAGCATGTGCAACGCCGAACCGCCTTCGAGGGTACTAACTTGTTTGCGGTACGTAAGAAGATAGGTAGTGACTACCGCTATGTGGTGTACGCCTTCGGTACGCACTGGCCTATCTTTGTATTCGAGAAGGGGGTCTGGTATCAGAATGTCACCGCCAAACCCTACGATTCACGTATCGTCCAAAAGATGATGGATCAGATACACCCACTCAAAGAGACAACCAAGATGGATGTCAAAACATTACGTCGGGTAGCAGTCGACGGAGCTAACGTACTGAAAGAGGTTACACTATGAAC
>Ga0181400_1000292_pt1 | contig 21134 bp, 29 predicted proteins | sample 23SPOviralmetaG_FD_130129 | JGI IMG/M metagenome (GOLD analysis project Ga0181400, IMG submission 130129) | Marine viral communities from the oligotrophic San Pedro Time Series (SPOT) site, San Pedro Channel, CA, USA - 23 SPOT_SRF_2011-06-22 | ecosystem: Environmental > Aquatic > Marine > Strait...
AAAAAAGTAAAGTGAAAATCAAAAAATTACCACAAAATATTTTTCCTGACTCCCCCCCCCTCATTATTCTTTTTTTGTTATCCTTTTTTTATTCTTTATGGTAAGAAAAAGAATAAAAAAGAATATCCATTTTCTTATCATACAGCATAACATATTTATTTGTTTGTAAAAAAAAGAATAAAAAAGAATAAAAAAGAATGTAAAAAGAATATATTTGTAATATGTATATTTAGTCATATATGTCTACTTATGATTGTAAATGCTGTAACTTCTCCACAAAACTTAAATCTAACTACACGAGACATTTGAAAACAAACAAACACAAAAATGTTATCCAAAGTTATCCAAAGTTATCCAAATGTTATCCAAATGTTATCCAAAGTTATCCAAATAATGAACTTGTATCTGAAAAACAACATCGATGTAAATATTGTGATAAAACTTATAAATATCGCTCGGGATTAAGTAAGCACATCAAATATACTTGCAAGAAAAATAAGGATGAAGACTTCCAAGAACTTGCTCGTCTATTGAACGAAAAAGAAAGACAACTTATGCTGAAAGAAAGCAAAATGGAGATTGAAATGAAGAAAATGCAAAGGCAAATAAACAAATTAACGAGTAAACTTCAGATACAAAATATAAATCAAGGTTTCGTACAAAATGGTAATAACGTCATTAATATTCAACTGTTAAATCACAAAGACACTGATTATAGCCATCTTACTGCAAACGACTATATGAGTTGTATTGCTGATTGCAACAAGTGTGTCAAGACGCTCATAGAGAAGGTGCATTTCAACAGTAACAAGCCAGAGAACATGAATATATATTTATCGAATATCAAGGGGAAATACCTTATGATCTATAAAGACAACACATGGCAAATACAAGACAAAAAGACACAAGTAGATGATTTATATGATAGCAATGAATTTGTATTGGAAACATGGTACGATGAATACAAGGAAAAATATCCGAGTATTATTGCGTCATTTCAAAAGTACTTGCAAAATCGGGATGAGAATGAGGCGTTGAATAGCATCAAAGAAGAAATACTTGTGATGTTATACAACAATCGAAGGATGGTTGCAATTGAGAATTAGTAAATTATTGAATGTTTGACTTTTGTACACTATATCCTCTTTTTATACTGTAATGTATAACATTGTTTGAGTTATATCGTTAATTGATGAATTTGACGTAAAACGCATCAATTGTAAAAAAATTGAAATCAAACTATCCCCACCATCTACCTGTATCAAACAACAACTACTAATCATGAATCATCTTATCATGGCTCACATTCTCAACAACGGTGTCAACTTCGACGAATTCAATGCTCGCCTTCAAGCTCACAAGGTTCACAATAAACACGAAACTGGATTTCTCAAGAACAAAACAAATAAGTTCGTTGCAAAATCGTCAAAAAGGAGCAAAAATTACAACAGCAAGCCGACCAGGAAGCTCCACGATCGCAAACTTAGGTGGTAAACGTCAAACGTTGTGGTTATAATTCCTATTTGTAATTAATTCGCCGACAAAATATATTCAATATTTTTAATACAATTATATAATAAATGAAAGACATCCGTAAAATAGGTGATATATTCGCTGTTCCCTTTTTTGCATTAATTATCTATTACTTTTATAATAAAAAAAATAAAACAAAAATTGAAATCATACTCCTCCTTTTCGGAATTGCTGGATTTTTAATTGACATTCTTTTTACAATTTTATGGATATATTTTGAATTTTAGATCTATTTTTCATCAACAAATATCGCGATTTGACACCAAGTATTATAGTTAAATATTATTCAATCTTAACCAAACTTCTTCTTTGACATTCACAGACAAAATACCTTCAATATTTTTTTTTATTTCTGGGAATGGAACCTTCACGATTACTCTCTCTCCGCGACTTATGTATTCATTCATAATATTATACAGCTCGCGGATTGGCTTATATTCAACCGACAATTGTAATTCGCTGAGGGTTGTTATTATTTTTTTCACTTCTTGGGACCGTTCTTCTCGTGTTCTTACAATTGGCAAATGCTTTTCCTTTTTAACTTTGCTTTTCTTGTTGTTTACCATTTTGTATATCATACAAGAAAATGTTTAATTTGTTTAAAATAAATCCTACAATCAATATTTCGAACTTTTTATTTTTACTTTTTTTAAAATTTACAGAATTGTTTTTCCCCTTCTCCCCCCCCCCCTCATTATTCTTTTTTTAGTCAACCTTTTATTCCATGTTTTTTCAATTATGCTAACAAAAAACATAAAAAAACATGACAGTCTTCTTATCTTGTATCATAAGACACTTTTGTCTTCATGTTTTTTTTCCACATAAAAAACATGAAAAAACATGAAAAAAACATGGAATTTCGTTTAAAGAAATATTATATTATATTTTTATATAGCAAATATGAAAAAATACAACTGCTTATCGTGCGATTATCATACAAACTTGAAGGGTGATTATACAAGACACCTTCAAACAAAAAAACACAAAAAGTCACCCCAAAGTCACCAATTAGTCACCCCAAAGTCACCAATTAGTCACCCCAAAGTCACCCCAAAGTCACCACTATCATTTGATCAAGAAAATGATACAGGATTTCGGTGTAAATATTGCGATCAGAAATTCAAGTTTAAACAAGGAATGTATAGACACATCAAATACACTTGTAAGAAAAACAAGGACGAAGACTTCCAAGAACTTGCTCGCCTGTTGAATGAGAAAGAGAAACAACTCGCGCTGAAAGAACAGAAAATGGAAAAACAACTCGCATTGAAAGAAACCAAAATGGAAACTGAAATGAAAAGAATGCAGAAACAAATCGACAAGTTGACGAGTAAGCTTCAAATACAAAATATTAATCAAGGTTTCGTACAAAACGGGAATAATGTCATCAACATTCAACTGTTGAACCATAAAGACACTGATTATAGCCATCTTACCGCAAACGACTATATGAGTTGTATTGCTGATTGCAACAAGTGTGTCAAGACGCTTATAGAGAAGGTCCATTTCAACAGTAACAAGCCAGAGAACATGAATATATATTTATCGAATATCAAGGGGAAATACCTTATGATCTATAAAGGCAACACATGGCAAATACAAGACAAGAAGACACAAGTAGATGATTTGTATGATAGCAATGAGTTTGTGCTTGAAACTTGGTATGATGAATACAAGGAAAAATATCCGAGTATTATTGCGTCATTTCAAAAGTATTTGCAAAATCGGGATGAGAATGAGGTGTTGAATAGCATCAAAGAAGAGATACTTGTGATGTTATACAACAATCGAAGATTGGTTGTAGTTGAGGGTTAGCAATTATTAATTATTAATTATTTATTCATTTGAGCATTGTTTGTTGTATCCAAACCAAAAGACAACCCAAGACCAATTGTTTCCGTGTTCCCTGAATTGTCTTTGGTAGTACTTGTAATTTCCTATGAGCAAAATAACTACACCTGCAAGAAATGATGTAGAAATGACATTTTGCGTTTTGATAATTGTATGTATGTCTTCTTGGTCCTCCGGAAATTGATGAAGCATATCGCGTTTGTCTTCGTCTGAAATCATAAATTTGTCTTTTAGATTTTCAAATACTTCGCTGTTTAAAGATTTGTTAACAATTGTTCCAAAAACAACCAATATTGCCAACAACAAAAATGAAAATAGATACATTCCTTCGCTTTTTGTCGAAACGATAAAAATTAAGTAAATAACAAGCGAATAGTAAAGCGATTTTTTCAAATATGAAATATTTTCGAGTTTTTTTTCCGAGGGTGTCTTTTCTTTCCTTTCGTCGATGTGGTTGTTATTTTCAACTAGAAGCGCGTCGACCGTATACCAATTCAAAATGTAGGTGAATATGTAGATGGACAAGAACAACATGATGTGCTTCGGCCACCAGTTGTCTTTTATGTATCGCTGTAGACCACAGTTCATTATTTCAGAGCAGCTTCCACTCATTAAGACAAAGTACAAGAAAAACAACGCCAATGCGATTTGATTGATGAACATTTGTTAATTATATTATTATATAGACATATTTTAATCACCAAATGAATACCCTCCCCCCACCCTCTTCTCCTCCCACATTTTCTAGGAAAAATGCATTGGGAGAAGAGAGTAACGGAGAGAATGAGTATCTTCCACGTACTATTAGCTCAAACTATTTTTCATCGTCTTCGAATGTTAGCGTAAAAAGAACAAAAAGGAGACCTCTTGCAAAACCTAAACTGAAACCATCTAGAAAAAATAGTTCGTCTTATACAAAGACAAAGACATCTAAAAAGAAGAAACCTAACAACAGAACAACCCGCAGAAGACCTCTTGCAAAACCGCCCCGAAAGCGTGGTGGTAGTGTAAGAAGGTATTAAGTTTTGATTTGTCTTAAACATTGATACGCATATATGGGCGTCGGAAAAACAGCGTATATTTCATTATCTTCCAGCTCGTCTGTACAAGTTACATATGATTTGTAAATGCCGCCATGTGAAGTAATGTTTGCGATGATGGTCTCAGTACTACTGTCTTCAAAGTCGCACAGAAAAATACCCGTCAGTTTGGTTCGAAGGGAATTATCGATACTGAAACTAAACTCATCGACAGTTAATTTTTGTTCAAATGCGTTAATCGCAAGAAGCGCAGTTTCTGTATTGATACTATTTTTGTCTTCTTTTATGCACTCAATAAAACCATCTAAGTATTTTTCCATGGTAGCTAATGTGATACATCTTTATCACGGTATGTATTTATATTTCACTAATAACAATATAATATAAAAAATCAAATAAACATTACAAAGGAAATCATGATAATCTGTGGCCCAAATGAATTATTATGAAGTTTTGGACGTGAATAAAAACTCTTCTTTACAAGATATCAAAAAACAATATAAAAAACTTGCACTAAAACATCACCCCGATCGTGGTGGTGATCCAGAACAGTTCAAGAAAATTTCTGAAGCGTATCAGATACTTTCCGACCCACAAAAAAGAGGTGATTATGACAACCCGTCACCGTTTGCACGTAATATGCCGCCAGGCAGAGGTCATCGTCCTGGTTTTGTTGACCCAGACGAACTATTCAAGCATTTTTTCGGTAGTGGATTTGGAAACGTCCACGGTATGCGTTCAACAACTGTCAATTTTGGTAATGGAATGTCTCGTGGTGGAGAAGTTTTTCAGCGCTCCATATCAACCACTATCAGGGGAAATGTGAAAATCGAAACGGTCATGGAAACCAAGAACGGGGTTAGGACCGAAACTACCACACAAACAGATATGAAGACAGGACAATCTAAAAGACAAGTGAAGCAGATTTCGGGTTAATACTATTTTGCTTGTTCAAACGCGGTCTGCAAGTGTATACCCTTAGCGAACAACTTGCGGCGTCATTATATGCATATTTGATATGCGTTTCGCCATCATTTGTGGTCTTATCAGATTTCATATATATTCAGATATCATCGAAATCCACAAAAAATGAGATAATTCCTTCCAAGTGATTTTGTTATAACAGATACGTCTCGATATGTATTCGGAAAGCGATTGGGTGGGATTAAATATTCGAAAAGGTGTAAAAACCATGAAGCTAATAAAATAAAATATTCTTTCACTTTATATGAAAATAAAAAGCGCGTTATTTATATTTTTGTCTGTTGTTTCAAGAGTTTCGTCATTTTCTTTATCCAGATCGAACTTTATTCGAAAAGGGGGGTCAATGATTTCGGTCAGTTCATTTACAAACAACATAAATAATCAAGAAGATGCCCGAGAAACCGAAAGCCTTCCAAGTAAGGTTGCTGACAGTTCTTACCCACTTACATTTTCATTTTACAGTCCGGTTACAATCGAGTCGTGTGTAGCATTAACCGCATATTTAAAAAAGTTAGATATGACCTCAAAGCAACTAGAAGTGCAATATGGGCATGTATTTCCAATAAAACTACACATTCAAAGTGGTGGTGGTATGTTAATGCCTACATTTTATGTTTGCGATGTAATAAAGGGTCTCGATACACCAGTTGAAGTGTATATAGATGGATTTGTGGCATCGGCGGCTTCACTTATTGCGATTTGTGGTAGCAAACGGTACATGACAAAGCATTCATTCATGTTGATACATCAGCTGCAGTCTCAGTCGTCGGGACGATTAAACGAAATGAAAGATGAAATATCAAATCTAGATTTTTTCAACAATAATGCAAAAGACATATACTTTGAAAACTCGAATATTTCGGAAGAAACGCTAGACAAGCTACTGTCAGATGAACTTTGGATAGATGCAAAACAATGCTTGGAGTTAGGGTTGATTGATGAAATCATATAAGGTAATAGTTTGATTGCAAAACTATAATCAAACTATTTTATTTATTTGTCGAATACTTTATTTTCAACAAACTTGTGTGTATGATCTATCATATATTCACTAGATGCTTTGTTATCAACGTGAACTTTGTTTTCGACTGTGGTTTGGGAGCCATTTTCAGGAACAGTTGTATCTACTTTGTCTTTTGATACTTCTTCATCTTTTTTGTTACTTTTGAAAATAACTTCATTTGACATCAAAAAACTGTATACATAGTCAAATGTGAAGTACATGATGAGAACCGAAAATCCCAACAGAACCATGTTCAGACTCATTGCGTTCAATTGTACTTGTGGTTTGACAATGATGTATGTCACAACATATAAAACGGTCAAATACAATAGTTTCAGTAAAATTCTAGCTAACTCCATTATAAATTACAGTAATATTTTATATTATAGTTTTAGACAAAAATATTTGAACTGTAAGACCAAAAATAAATACCAACAAAACACTTCGACATCAAATCCAGAATATTGTAACCAACATTCTTGACCGAGTCTTTTGTTAAGTAAAAAATACCGTAAAATGACCACAAAATAAAGAATGCGGCAAACAACATTTGGTTATTCGCGTTGTTTCCATTTTTCACGGAAAACAAATATCTGTAGTACATAAATCCATACAATAATGAAAAGAATGCAAAACCGATCACGTTTGCAATGAGCTTGTTAATAACTTGAAGTTCACCTAAATATCCAAACCCCAGCATACCGTAGTTGAAGAGTAAAATCAAGACAAAATCGAAAAACTTTACACCTGTTTGGTTAGAGTTGAACTGGAATGCTAATATTAATACTAGCAACATAATGGGAGTTGTGATCATCCAGTCCACATACCGGGTGTCGTTTATTTTTTTCTCTATTGCGATTACTTCTTCTTCTGTCATTCTTTCCGCCTCATTGTCTTTTTCTTTTGCATCATCATCACTTGCTAATATTTTTTGCTTCACCGGATCCAACATCGAAATGAACTTGCCATAGAAGTATGCGGCAACAATAGATATACAAGTTTCAAGATTGAGAATGTGTCTCATCGCCACGATGTCCGTGCGCATTGCTTCAATAAAAGTAATTGTGCCCGTGGTCACAAGAAAAGAGCAAGTTATGAAAAAAGAAAAATAAGTAAGCTTGTTCATCTTATATAATATAGTAAATGAATATTTTATATATCTCAGAAGATGTTTTTAATCAAAGTGATATAGGAGTTCTTTGAAAGACAAAGACAACTATGGTGAAACAAAAATTACAAAGAAGGATGAATAAGGAAATAATATTTTTGAAGGATTATTATTCTGACAAGAAAGTATCTATTAATCAAACAAGTAATGAGAACGATGTAGTAAACATTTTTATCAAAGACAACAATAAACTTCCATACAACATAAAAATAGAAGTTTACTGCGACTATCCATTTGCTTCACCCAAAGTATTTTTATTAAGCGAAGCCAGTGGCGATGTGATTATATACCACGACTTTTTCAAGATATGCAGCGAGTTTTATTACACCCATGTAGATTTTGATGGTCATTTATGCCCTTGCTGTCACAACCTTATGTGTTCAAGAGAAATAAGCAATAGTTTGCTCGACATTACAAAAGACATTGAGAAGTTTGACATACAATTCAGGCGACTTCGTACTTTATATTATATTAAAAAGTTCAAAACTGAAATAAAGGTATTACATGATGATAACATAGAACATATAATAAAGTATATATAATGATGTTTCATATGAAAATGTTAAGTTTTGAGTCAATTGAACATTTAATCTATACTGTAAAACGAATTGGAAGTAAACTTGTCAAGTTTCACGCGGACTTCTTCAGTAAATATTACAAAGAGTTAAATAACGAAATGAAAGACATTCTGATAGACAAAAATAATTAAATATTTGGATAATATATAAATGCCGTCTAAAAAAGCCGGTAAAACCAAAAGAAAGATGACAGATTGGAACAGGTTTGTTATGAAAGTAAAGGGTGATAACCCAGAGAAGAGTTTCGGCGATGTTCTCAAATTGGCTGGGAAAATGAAAAGACAAGGTGTCAATATTGTAAATTATGTCGACACGAAGACAAAAAAGGTTGTGCGTAAAATAAATAAATCTATGAAGAAGGTTGTCAAAAAGGCGATGAAAAAGGTGAAAGGTAAAAACAACAAATCGAAGAAGTCTAAGAAGACAACAAAAAAATGAATTACTTAAAAACAACTGTGAACTATTGATAAATGCAAGAAATAGAAACAATTTCTTTTGGATACAGTGAGGCAAATAAAGTCACAAATATTGATAACATATTGTCATCATTATTTGTATATACCAAAATACCACAATGTATTGTCAGTGAGATAGGGTCATTTTTGTTTTTGGACAATTATGAACAAATAAGAATTATATATGAAGCTAAATGTAGGGGTTATACAAAGACAAAAGACACATACTACAAATCGGTTTTCATGAACAAATATGATTTTATATTTCAGGTACTAAAAACAATTATTTTCAAGTATTTGATATATTTTGAAGAATTTGTTCTTCCTTTTCTTCGCCGAGACATTCATTATTTGACGCTGTGTCATTTAAATGCATCGGATTTCACAGTAAATAAAGAGTTTATTCATAAAAATCGTTACATTGTGTTACAACTATTTATAGAACTATGTCAAGATTTTCAACATAGAACTACTTATTTGTGTATACATAGTAATAATGAAAGAAGGATGAACGACAAATATTTTGATATTATGGAGAAAAATGTTGAATATATTGAAATAAACTAGTAGTGAAAGACGAACTAATTAAAAGTAAAAATTATTATTGAATGCAAAGGCAATTGCCATTTTTATTTTTTCTCCTTCGTTGTCGCCCCCCTCGTCTTTTATTATATCGCGAAAATCATCATTAATTTTATATTTTTCACATATTAATTCCGATAGACTTTGTTGTTGCTCTTGTTTGATTTTTTCTGCTTCCATTGCTCTTACTGAACTGCTTACATACAAGTAAGTCTTGTACAACAATCGTAAAATTAATGGGTCTTGTTTGATATCAAGATCTTCGTGTGACCCACGCATATCTCTGATAAGCTTGACAATTCTTTCTGATATTAAAAATCCGGACTTTTGAAATGCTTGATACAATATTTCCACGACTTTTCTTAACAAGGTCGTTTTATAACTTCTCGAATAAACAGGATCTTTTTCACCTATATCTCCTCGAAAACACTGTAATGGTTTAAGTTCTAATATACTTAATTGATCTTGAAACGTTTTGATATTTTTATCTATTAATGATTCATCTTGCAAGTCCTTTAATTCTTCTAAATAATTTTTGATATATTGTTTTGCTCCTTGAAAAACAGCTGTTTCAAAGGTTGTAAATTTCTGATCTTCTTTGTTATATAATTCATCAACCTTACCTTTATTAGTGGGGGTAGTCCCAGAACGTGTTGACACACCTAAACGACTACTAGAAATAATCGTTTCCATATTAGTAATAGTAATATCATTATTACAATGCTGATCGAAAATATCATTCATATAATGTAAAAAAAAATCACCATTTTTCGGTTTTATAACAGCTTCACCCTCTTTCCACGATCGTTTGCGTTTGGCTGTAATAATTTCAGTTTCAACATCAACAAAACGTTCTAGTAGTTCAATAAATTTTTTTTTTCCATGTTCATTTCCCATTTTTTTTTTAAGTTCATCTTTTATATTTTTTGAAATTTTCAATCTGTCTTTCAGAACCTTCGACTGTGCATCTGATGATCTTAAATCACCATCAAAATCACCATCAAAATCACCATCAAAATCACCATCATTATCTTTGGTTTTTTTTTCGTCTTCGTCTTCGTTTACGACGTCTTCCATAGATTTTTCTAGTTTTTTAATGTAACTCTTTAGTTCTTTTTTGATATCTATGACTTCGTTACCACTATAATTTATTCCATCAATACTGCTTTGGAAAATTGCAGATAGCAATAATTTAAATACTTCTTTTTTTGAAAACTGACTTGGAACACTTGCTTCAAATTTCTTTAAAACATTATGTTGTAAAAATTTGAATAGGATTTGATATTCACGGTTGACGCCTCTATCGCCTTCGTTGCTCGTTTCTTTCTCTAGAAACTCTGAGAATTTATTTGTATTTAATCCTAAGGTTTTAACCAAGTACTTGTCCCATCCTTCACTATTGAGACATTTTGAATATAGAGAAAATATTTCTTCGATTTCGAGAAGATCCGTTTCGTAAATATTTGCTGTGTTTGCATTATTACTTCGTGCTGGCATAACTATAACTTGATATATGTTTATATATTTTGATTTCGAAAAATACATAAACAATTATGACTATATTTTCATTCAAAATATAGTTTATTAAGGAGAAGTGTCGCCGTCATCATCAGGATCATCGTTTTTTTCATCTGCATTCATATCAAGAAATTTCTCGACACGCATTTTTGCGCCTTGAATTGCATCGAGAGACACTTGAATTGCGCCAATAACTTGTTGTTGTTCGTCGGATTGGTCAGATTTTTCACCATCAATTTTCAGGATTTTCTTGATCGCCGCATCCAAATTATCGATCGCCAGATCCAAATGGTCGATTGCCGTTTCAGGTTTCTTTCCTTCCATCCCTTCCATGTAACTATATTTTGTACTACGATAGTAGAAGTAACCCAAACTGTGTGCAATTATCACTATTAATGCAATACAAATACCTTTTTTGAAGAGAGTATCTTTCATTTATAATAACAACATAAAATATTTTCATATATTATAACTTTTGAAATGGCCAAAAAACTGAAGCATGTGCTCAAATGTCCGCCAGGAACGTTTTGCATCGAAAATTATACGATGGTCTTTGTTCTAATACTGGTAGTTATTGCTATGTATTTCATTTATCAAACATGCATCAAAACCCAAGTAATCCATTCAAAATCGCACAATGATAGCGAATATTCTCATTTTCACAATAATTTACCACCTCACACACATATTGTAAACAGTGTTCCTGAAAGCGGTTATGATATGCTGCGTCCAATCATGAAACCCGGTATATCTTTCAATGATAATCCTAAAGATACTTTAATGAACCCATACAGCCCACCGTTACAATACAACCAACCACACAGCTATCGGCAAATCGGATATCTGAAAAATAATACTTACGATAATAAAATGTTCCCAATTTTCGCGAAACCGGTTCACGCCCGCAGAGACAAATGGTATTATTATACTATATTTGATAACATAAAATTGCCAATTTATAGCAATGGGCGAAAGTGTAGTAGCGAACACGGTTGCGACTCTTTGATGAATGGGGAAAATGTTCAACTGGAAAACATAAACGGCGCCTTCACCGTACACATGTACGACAACCACACCCTTACTTACGACCCAGTGATTTGAATATTAAAATTGATTTAGATTTTTGTTATATGGGAAAAGTATATTGTTGAAAAGAAACATGGACAAAACCACGAAAGAATGTCAATCGCAAAATAAAAAATCGATAGATGAACTTAAAGAACTATATATATCTTCGATGAATTGTCTTGAAACAGTATCGTATGAAATTGCAGTGAAGAACTTGGAGACTAGCTATGATATGGTGAAAACGATTGGATTTAAGAAGTTTGTGAAAAGTAATAATTATGAAATTATCGATTAATATCGGCTTAAAACTATCGCGGTTTTTCACAAAATTATCAGAATATATTCTAATACATTAGAATATATTTTATTAGTATATAATGAATGAAATATACAGTGAGATTGGATGGGTTTTTATCTACGTTTTTGCATTCGGAATAAGCGATTTTTTCATAAAACAATTCGTGTCATCTAATTTTGTTTACATTTATTATTATGTATGTATTGGGTTGGTAGGTTCGTTTATCATATATTACAATAAAAACGATCATCGCAAAAATACGTACTATAAAATATAACAATCAACCGGTTGATATTATTTTTTTATTATTTTCCAAACTTTTCATATAATTTTGATAGCTCATATTTTTTGGTGCTTGTTTGGGTAAATATTCCTTTTCATAGTCGACTAATGTACCTTTATACAAAAAGTTATTTGTTCTCAGTTTCGGTTGTTTCTTTATAGCGTCCTTCCTGTTATTTTTTTTCTTGTAAAAAATATTAATAAATCCTTCAGGCGATTCTTCGGTATCCGACTCGTTGTCGGTACCAACATCCGACAACACGGCACCAACATCCGACAACACGGCACCAACATCCGACAACACGGCAGATGGTTCTTCCTTGATTGAAACCGGATATTCGCCATATTTGGCTTCTTTTTTCATGTATGAAACTTCTTCATCATCTTTGAACAGATGAATGCATTTATTCATGAGCGTATAACTTCTGCAAACTGAATTCAAAATTTTACTATTAACATCGCTTTGACTATAATAGTAATAATAGTCTGCTTTGTCATCATAGTAAAATTTCATTTCTGGATTGTATGAATAAGGCAATGAAAACGATTGGTGGTTTTCCTCATGGCTCAAATCCGAAATATCACTTGCGCTTGCAGTACAATATTCTTTTTCGGTATTACTTTTGTATATTTCTATGAATGTATCGTAATCCTTATTGACGAATGTTATGTACTTGTCATAATCGGTTTCTTGTGGTTCTTCTTCGCCGATTTCATGTTGTTTACGATTGTAAAGACAATGTGAAACAATCCAAATAGATGTTCCAACGCTCCCAATCAAACCTAAAGAAGCCCCCGCAATCCAAAGTATTTCTTTTGCATAACGATTTATAATGACATTAATCGAGTATCCACCGAACAGTATGGCGCTCCCAACCGCAACGTTTTGGTGTTTTGATTTTTTCGAGAAGTATTTCTTCACCGTGTCAAATGAATGTTGCATGTTGCCGTCATCGTCTTTCTTATTGTTACAAAACATGATATGTATAAGTAACTATTGTTTATTCCTTTATTTTATTTTACACATTTGAACATTTAAAACGCCGATATTTTTATATTTGTAATTTAAAAAATATCGACGTTTTAAATGTTCAAATGTGTAAATCAATTCATAATGCTTTTTTTAAGAGCATTCAAATCGAGACTGGTAAGAGAACCTATAGATATAATCAAAATGATTATGATAATAAAGACATTATTTGTCTTGTAAATCAAATCCAACTTTCCCTGTAAAATTTCTTGATCATTTATACTGTTTTCGTAGTACGACTTAAACTTGCCTAGAACAACGAGAATTACCAATATGATCATTATACACGCAATGTATAATTGATTACTATGCGTTAGCAGTAAAACCAATGCATATATTATAAAAGAAATCAACAGATTGGTCAACGGATTAAACACATTTTTATTGTTGGTCGTGTTCATGTCCAAGAGTAAAAACAAAAATAAAATGGAAATGAAATGCTTCACATACCCAGATTTAAGGTGTTCTTTGATTTGGTCACCGAACATATTACGAAATACATTATTCGATAATCCGATGATAAATATGAAGAAAAGTATTATATAGTTAATCTTAACAGTGTTATCACCGTCAATTAGTTTTGACATCAAGTTAGTTTCACTCATATCAATCAATATTCTGTATATATATAAACAACACAAATTAAATTAACCCTTTTTCGATTTCACCACCTTTCATGTATATCTTTCTATACTTAAAACCAATATCATCGTGACTAATCACAATGACAGTTTTGAGTTCACCAACTCTTTCGATAATATCTAATATGTTTCGCTTGTTTTTTTTATCTAATGATGCGGTTGGTTCATCTAAAATTATTACGGATGGATTGCGCAATAATGCGCGGAGAATCCAGACAACTTGTCTTTGACCTCCGGACACTTTTGAGCCTTCGTTACCAACACTTAAATCCATATTTCGAATAAATGTTTCTTGTGTAATCTTGTCCAGTTTAATTCTCACCATGTTTTTTTTTATCTGTTCAATATATTTAGATTTATCGTCAACTTTAATACCATATACAATATTTTCATAAAGCGTTCGGTTTAACAATTTTGGTTTCTGAGGCACATAAAACATGTGCTTGTACAATTCTGGTTTTGAGATATTTTTAATATCGACGCCGCCAATTGTAATATTACCACTAGTTGGCTTAATTAGCTTCAATAGTAACTTTATCAATGTCGATTTACCGCTACCAATGTGTCCAACTAAACCAATGTTCTCATTTTTGGATATTGTTAGATCTATGTTTTTAATCGCATATGCCTCTTCACTCTTCGATGCCTTTTTATTGGTGTCTTCATAGTCGCCGTTATTTGTATTATACTTGTAGCTCACGTCATTGAATGCAATATCGCCATGAACAAATGTTTTCGATTCGCTACATGGTCCTGTATGATCTTTTGAAAATACTCGTTCATTGAAAAACTTCTCCATATCTCTTATTTGACTTTTTGTGTCGACCACGAGTCTTACCGAATACGCCGATTCGCTAAACATCTGAAGCACACTATACGTAACAATAAATGTTGAAATAAATGCCTCTTTGGTTATTTTTTTTGTTTTGAAATCTTTGTATATAATAAGATTAATAACTATAAATGCGCAAACATTGAAAATTGCGAAAATGGTTCGCATAATGAAGTTCATATTCAGAACTTTATTGAAAATATCAGTAAATGGCTTGAATAGTTTGGATAATAGTTTTTCTTCATCATCTTCCGTTTTACAGATTAATATCGAAATCAAATTGTTCAATACATCTTGAAAGTAATGATATATGCGATCTTGTTCATATTCCCGCTCCATTTCTAGATTCATTGTAGATTTGTATGTGATAATTTGAAGCATACCAACGCCGAGAACTATAAATAAGAAAGCCAAAAACGCATTAATCGAAATTTGATAATAATGAAAAAGGCATGTTGCAAAGACAATCAACTGAGAAAATACAATGGTCTTCAGAATATCCAAATAACGATACACAATATTTGGTATTTTTGTGAGTTTTGCTAAAATTTCTCCAACCTGTATGTTTTCATAATCATCGTTGTCATTTTTTATTATACTTGTGAAAATCCGTCGCAGTGAAAACTCTGAGAAACTAGGTACTAATGAACCCTGCACTTTTTGATATATCGCATGAAACAATTGAACCGCACTGTATACAAGGAGCAACATCTTTGAATCCTCTATGAAATCTTTGTTTGGACTGTTTTGAAGACTTGAAATCACCTTACCATAATATTTTGGCAAAACAACCCGCTGAAGCGGATATGTAAACAATAATAATGTACAAACTACAAAGGTTGACTTATTTTCAAGTAAATAGTCGTAGAAATATTTATTTATATTGAGTTCTTCGTTTTTCATGCAAACTTTAACTTACAATAACTTATATAATATTTCCAAATAACTTATATAATATTTCCAAATAACTTATATAATATTTCCTAATCACTTATATAATAGCATAATGTCAAACACAGTACTTTCGATCCATGTCGAATCCATGGTGTTCGGATTTTCAGAAATTCACATGACTGGTGGAAACGGAACCAACGGACCCGACCCGGAAGACAAAAAAGACACTAACCCTTATGGCGAGAGCGTATTGAACATTTTTCGAAAGGCGTGGGAAACAAGCAAACCAAGCTTAGGAGCAGCGTTTAAAAATATAGGAGCTGGTGTCTCTCGAGCTAGTGGCAATCTGATACGTCTAGGAACAGAGGCCATCGACCAAGCGGGTAAATTTAATGAAATACTAAGCATACATGAGAAACCGGAAGACCAACTCGATATTAAAGAACAACTTAGTTGGATATGTAGGGTACGTGAAACAAGTAAAGAGAAAGTAGATCGTTTATTTAAGGAAGCGTTTGAGGAGATAGCGGGGTCGGAATCGGAATCGGAGTATAATGAGATTGATGTAGAAGATCTTAAACACAAAATTTTTCGCGAATGCAAAAAAAAAACTTAAAATATTAATTCTTCTTCTGTAATCTGACCAGTTTGAATAAGTTCTTCTATAATTTCGGCTAACAACTCACTGTTGAATACACCGTCACCGGGCGGGCCGTGCTCGACCAGATATACTTGATACCATAATTTCAAAGTAGGCGCTACTTCAAGAGTGGCTTCCGCGGAAAACAAATGACGCGTATTTCGTCGAGTTTCAAGATAATCGCGAAGTTTATCACCATCTTCTAATATTTCTTTGTACGATTTTAATTCCTCATTTTCTACTGTTAAATTTCGGATTTTGATGTATTCAGTCATCGCCTGTTTAATTGTATCAATCACACGATTACTAACAAACCGATAATTTTCAACCAAATTATCATCGTACTCGTATTGGTCTAATTGCGCTTCATTATTATAGTGGAAAGTACTATCATTATTTAGCAATCGAGTGTATACAAGAATATCTGGCGTGGACTCCATAAAATATTCGAATTCACCCTCATTATAGTAAATCATTGGTGGTCTTAATTGATACAAAATGCGATCGTATAAGATTTTTAATCGCGCATAATCTCGACGATATCGTTTATCTTGCCCTGAACCGACTGCAAGATGTGCACCAATTTGTCTGTTTGTTGATACATTTCCATCAACGAAAGGCATAATATATAAGTTATTTTTATTTATATATTACTACATTTTTGGAAATATTTTTTACTTAAAACTGGTATTTAAATAAATGGTATTTGGTCATATAAGAGGAAGAACTATCCTGTATGAACGCGGATGAATAGTCACACCGTTTGTAGCAAAAATGCTAGTAGCAGGATTGTATACAATTCTAAAAGTCAAAACATCACCGGAAACAAATTTGAGGGGTGCAGAAATTGTGGTATTATTACCGTTGCCACTTGCATCATTTAACAAGTTATAAAGGAGTGTTCGTCGTCCTGGAGTTCCATCACTTTCATCATCATCATTGATGATGACTGAAAATAAATTATTCAATAATCTTTCGAAAATATTGTTGTTCGACGATGCATCTATTTCACTGACAGCAGCAATGGGATCCAAAAATTCTGCAATTTTATCATTAATAATATTGTCTAAATCATCTATATCATCTATCAGGAGATTTTCATTGGCAAAAATATCCGATGCGCCATATCCACCCGTAATTTGATACGCCAGGCTCCTGACTACATCATCTTTTATGGTATTACTCTCAGCAGCAGAATTAATTGGCTGAGTGGTTACGATTACATCACTACTTTCTATATTAGGTTCATTAGTACTACCATCCAATACGCTGTATAACACATTGGCATTTATTGTAAAAGTCTTGGGGTCACCATTCGAAGGTGTTGTTGTGTTTGTGTTTAATATAATAAACCCGTCTAAACTTTCCGCAGAGACACCAGATAACACTGCAACTGCGCTGACATCACTGGTCATAATATATAAATCGTGTTTATTTATATATTATCGTATTTATAAAATCATTTTAATCGATAAAAGTAAATGATTACGTAAGAGGGAGGACTAACCTGTAAGCGGGAGGACTACTCTGTACGAACGTGTATCAATGGTGCCTGCGTTCGTTGGTTGGTTGCTTGCAGGTTTGTAAGAAACCTTGAATGTCAAAACATCAGTGCTTGCAAACTTAAGATATACCGAGTTTGTTGTACTACCAGCATTTCCACTTACAGCATTCAACGAGTTGAAAAGGTGTGTTCGTCGTCCTGGAGTTCCATCACTTTTATCATCATCATCGATCACAACCGCAAAAAGATTATTCAATGCCCTATCAAACATATTTAAATTGCCACTTGGATCTACTTCACCACTAGTACCAATATAATTCTCTAAATCAGTTTTGATAGCATCGTTTAGGTAAGTATTTTTATCTTCTACATCAGATATAAGATCAGCTTCATTATTGAAAATATCTGATGCACCGTATCCACCAGTGATTTGATACGCCATATTTCTAACTACATCATCTTTAATGGTATTATCGACCGCGGTAATATTGATCATGTTGATTGAAACATCTATATCACTGAAAGCAATGTTTGGTTCGGAAGTACCATTTAATGCACTGTAAAGTATGGCAGGATTGACAGTGAACGTCTTTGGTTCATCAACAGAAGGTGTGTCTGAATCTACATTTAATGTAATAAATCCGTCTAATGATGCTGGTGCGATTGGGTCCAATACAGCAACCGCGCTGACATCAGCGACTAACTGGTCTTGTATCGCTATTGAAAACGATGGGTCTTCCACTAGTTGGGCTGATATATCCGCAAACTCGAATGCATAACCACCGTGACTTAATTCTAGAGTGTCGTTTCCGTCTCCTGAAAGTAAATCGCTGTAATCTACCATTTCTTATTCTTATATAATATATAGTTACAAGAAAAAATATAATATATATAAATTAATTATCACGTAATTTATTTATTCAGACTTTTTTCTTAATTTTTGTTTATTTTAATATCGAACAAAAGATATAATATATAAACCTATCTTATAGCGATACAATCAAACATTATCTCTCCAACAAATAGTTACTCCTCATTCATGATAGATGCCCTTCTAAATTATAAGTATTTAGTATTATTTTTATTGGTTTTATCATTGATGGGAATTTTTTTACTCCCCTACTTGGAAAATTATCAAAAAAGGTACAAAAACAAATTAGTGTTCAAAAAAATAAAAAATAATGTTAGAATATAGTATTATCAATATGGAATTGAGTAATATGAATGTTCAATTTCCTAGTATGATTGAACAAGATGATGGTCATGACCAGGCCCACGAACAGGTCCACGACCAAGCGCACGAACAGGTCCACGACCAAGCGCACGACCAGGCCCACGACCAAGCCCACGACCAGGCCCACGACCAAGCCCACGACCCAGGCGACGAATACGACGTCGAAGAAGAAGAAGGAGATTATGATTATGATGAAGATGAAATCGAAGAGGCGGAAGATTATCGCGACAAATGGCGCTACACTTTCTACACCGTCCTAGTATTCATAATATTAGGAAATCCATATTTGTATTCATTTTTAAATACTAATCTTGGAAAACTCCTAAACAAATCATCCAAATCTGATGGAAATAGCCCTGGTATAATCGGGTTCGTTGTGTGTGCAATCATTTTCACGTTTACAGTTCGTTGGATGATGGACTTGGATCTTTAATATTCAAATCAATCATAGACTTTTTGCATTTATTCTGATGTGTCGTAAGTGCCCTTTTATTTTTTGCATGAAATATATTACAATATTGACAAGTGTAAGTCAGCTGCTCAACATTTGTGAATATCGTATCCAACAATTTGGTCAATAATGGCATTTCAAAAGACTCCAATTGCTTCAAATGATCTTTGTATCCTTTTTTATAAGTTTCAATTAATGAGTTCCGTTGCTCAACAAATACTAAATATTCTTTGTTGATTGCCGAAATGTCATCTTTTGAAAACTTGAGTTCTTCTTTCTTATCAGAATACTTGTTGAGAAGATTGCGTAAATGATCTACTAGATTTACAGCCACCCTGATTTTACTTTCATCGTACTTTACAAAATGAACAAACACCATAATCAATCCATCGTGAATGTCGATTTGATAATTTTCCTTGTTTGCAATACCGCTATTTTGGGATAACAGAACACCATCGCATTTCTGATGCTCAATATCTCGGATGAATTTCTTCACTTCTTCGTTTGGTACATTGTTTGCGTAGTCTTTGTTTTCAAATAAAACCGGATGTTTGTCTTTCCTTTCTAAAACATAGTCACAAGATTTAGCTTCGCCGCTTTTATTAGTGATCGAACCAGTCGAAAAAGCATTATTCAGAGCAACTTCCACTTTATCTTCGCTCGCTTTTCCCTTCAATGTTGAATTATTTTGCTTGTCAAGAAATGTGCGAAGTTCAACATTGTTTTTGTGAAATGATGATTCCTGATTGAAAAAGGGTTGAAATGTTGTCAACAACTTGTTTGAAATATTGTCGTAGTTTTCCTTAATAACGCGTTCTAAAAGTTCGGGCGAATTTGAATGCTTGTTTTTTTCCAAATATTCGCACATTTTTTCGTTTGTTTCGTGAACCGCTCGTTGTTGTTGTCTTTGCAACATATCAACAATTTCATTCGAGATATTCCCATTGACTTTAGATATCATATCTTGTATGGTCATGATAGACTTTTGTGTCCATGTTTCGTTTGCTTCGCGCACCAGTTGCAGCATCATCGGGTCATTGTCTTTTTCATTAATGATTGTTTTAATTTGCTGTGTATAAAAATCTTTGTTGTCATTCAGATTATCGTGTGTCATTTTGATCATCGTATTGTTTTGACTAATATTGTTCTCAAGCACGCTTATTTTCTTGTCGATAGCTGTCAAGACATTTTTCATTTCGTCGACTTTAAAAATATTACCATTGGATGAGGCAAACTTTTGCACCAGATCAATGCATGTTTCATTTACAACATTGAAGTCAATGTGTGGATTTTTAGAGTAAAAATCAATACATTTTTTACTAGTTAAAACAAATTTTTCTTTGGATACTTGAGCAGCAGGTTTCGAAGTATTAGCACCAGAAGCTTTTGGCTTTGTTGTTGGCATCATGTTTTGGATGTCTTCTTATTGGAAACACATACAAAGATGTCTTTAACTGTTCTATGTTTAAACAGTTGTGCCGTGGCTTTAGACTGTGCTATGGCTTTAGACTGTGTCATGGCTTTAGACTGTGCCATGGCTTTAGACTG
>Ga0181400_1000294_pt1 | contig 21079 bp, 25 predicted proteins | sample 23SPOviralmetaG_FD_130129 | JGI IMG/M metagenome (GOLD analysis project Ga0181400, IMG submission 130129) | Marine viral communities from the oligotrophic San Pedro Time Series (SPOT) site, San Pedro Channel, CA, USA - 23 SPOT_SRF_2011-06-22 | ecosystem: Environmental > Aquatic > Marine > Strait...
TACTCCAGGTTATGGTACGGTAAGAGTTGGTTCTGCATCTGGTTATACATCTATCGGTAGTGCTTCAGATACATTTTTCTCTGATGGTCAAAATTCAGCAGCAAGAACATTACAAGCATCAGATGACACAGATCCGGATGGTGGTGGTCCAGTAGCTCCTGGTGATTGGCCAGCTGTTCCAGGCACATCGGAAAATATTAGTTCAACGACTACTTATTATCAAGACCAAAGACAACCATCATATCCAAGTACAGGAACTCTCGATGCTGATTCATATTTGTATTGGACTGGTTCTGCTTTACGAGTTGCAGGTTCCACCGAATCTCAAATATATGATGAAGTGGTTGCACAAGCAATTGCAGATATGAAAACAGGTAATGCTGTTGGAACATATTATGTTTCTACATCATCACCAAACTATTTGGGTGCCGGTACATGGACCGATAAGGGTACTTTCTTTTCAGACACCACACACGATCAGGGTACTACTACATATAAATTATGGTTGAAGAGAAGTTTGACCAGTGTACCTGGAACTGATTATGATCCGGTTAAATGGAATACTTCTTCATCAGCAGTTCAGGAAATTACGAATGCTAAAAGCGGCAATCTTATACAAAATATTCTATTGCCAGTTTTACAAAGAAGAATAGACAACAACGATTTGGTATATTCTGTAAGTCAGACATTGTCGCATACTAACAGAGGTGCATTTACCAATACTGCGCAGACAGGTTCTACTACATCGTATGTCTTTAGTGATCCGACATACTTTACAAATTCGAGTGTATCTGGTGCGGCATCCACAAGACAGACACACTATTTTCAGCTAGACTAAGGTATAAATAAGTTATGAGTGAAAACATTGAAAATCAAATTGAAAATCTGACCGATGAACTTTCATCCGATGATGTGGTAACTGATGTTCCATTACGCGGTCCGGTTATGCCGAATCAAGAAATAAAAGAAGAATTAGCCGATGGTACTCTTACATTTGAGTATGCAAGATGGACTGATAATTCTCGAACAATGGTACAAGCCGCATACTTTGATTCAGAAGGTTGGGGCAGAATAGAAAACTTCCCAGCTCAACCAATTCCTGGTAGCCTTTTCATTAAACTAATTGATGTATATAGTATTGAAGACATTGATGAAATGTCAAACTATTTTTGGGACAATGAAAGAGAATTTACTAAAACTGTCGAAGAACTCAGAGCTTGGCAGAAAGATGGTAAATTCTACGAATATCAGGACTGGAAAACTACCGGTGAAATGCAACAGTTTTTGGATTTCAAAGAATCCGGTCAGCTCGAAGAATTTAGAGAATGGAAAGAAAAAGGTGAGCAGTATAGTGAACTTGCCGCCAAAGTAGATAAGTTTGGTTTATCTGATGTAACACTCGAAGAACTTGAAGAATTTAGACTTTGGAAAGTTCATGGTGGTGTATTACCAGATCTTGACACCGTGATCATCGAAGAAAATGATGATGAAGAAGACTATGAAAACTTCTTTTCTAATCTTAACGAGCTTCAAGATTTTGAAGAAGATGTCGAAATGCCAGAAGAACTCGCAGAAGTTGTCTTTGGCGAAGAAGAAGTTGAAGAAGAAGTAGTTGAACCTAGAGTTGTAGAGAAAATTGTTGAGAAGATTGAAGAAATTCCAGTCGAAGTTCCAACAATTTCAATTGAACACATGACTCAACATTATTCAACAGAAGATCTTTTCAGAATGAAGATTGAAGTGTTTGATATTCCAGCAGTTCGTAATGCACCACAAGAACTGAAGACACGTATTCGTAAATCCAAAACACCAGTAGAACTATTTGCTATCATCCATGAAGCAAATGTGATTTCTGATAATGGATAAACTTTACATCTGAATTAAACTCCCGTTTATTGTAATCATAAAACCAATCACCAGGGTATGCTTCATTGCATTCTTCTACCCATTTGCGTGTTGGATTTTGTATCATTTTACCATACCATTCTTGTGGTAAGTATACGGGTTTTAGTTTTTGATTGATGGAATCTTCTATAAAGTACTGCTCACCATTTACAGGACCGTGAGTTGTACCATTCTCTATGTAATAATTCTGCCAATATTCTGGGTCTGCCATAAATTTATCCCATATGTATTTACAATCTTTTGGATAATACTTATAGAAACCACCATTAATACAATACTCTTGTTTTGCGGTGTCTGTCCACCAGGCATTCATACATACAAATTCACCACGTTCAATCGGATAATTTATCATATCCATGTAGTTGCTATTTAAAATAACATCTACATCCATGACAACCAATGGCTCATCCATATCAAGAGACATGCCGACCATCTTATTCCATTGCAGTTTGATTTTTTGAGTCAGAGGTTTTCTGACCCATATAATATCTGGAATTAATTTGTTGAGATAAGTTTCATATTCGGGACCATATTTGTCTCCGATTCTTACCACCAATACCCGCTGACCCATTTCCAACCTTTCGCTGCTTCATGTAATTCAAAGTGTAAGTGATTACCTACATCGGTATTGAATACACATATTGTTTTATCTGGTCTGTGTTTATATGAATGTATGTCATCAGGCCATGCGCAACCACGGTTGAAAGAGTAAAAATGATCTGGAGATACAAAGTTAAATTCATCCATATGAATTTCTGTAAGGTAATTATCAGTACCACCGGTGAAAACAAAGTATGCTTTATCTGCATTACCTTCTTTGGAAATATGCTTCCAAATAGGTTTACCTTGTTTGTCATTCCAAATGTATACACCACCATTAACACGAGCACCATGATTTTTTAGCCACAGTGGTTTGGCTTCATCATCCATGTTATGCCACCAAGATCTACCAATCATCGGCTTATCTTGTTGTTCCCAATCTTCAATAAGTGGTGTAAGATTTTTTTGAATGATGAGATCTAAATCAAAATACATCTTTGTACCTTTGATTCCCCAACCATTTGGTTTCCAATAGTTAAGTTTCGGTCTATCCCAAAGTCTTGGTAAACCACGACTATACTCACCAGAATCCCACATTTGTTGAGGTGTTGAGTTTGGTAGGTCTTCTAAAAATGGAAGGTGTTCAATCTCAACATTCATACCACGTGTGTCATCTGTCTGGCAATAGAACTTAAAGTCCATGCTCATGTTTCTTTTGACCATGCTGTATAATCTATTTACATATGAGATGTCGTACTTATCACCCCATCTTACACAGTGAATATGAATCATGCTTTATATCCAATAATCATAAATCTTTTGTGATGATCGTCATAATCATGGAATGGAATCTCACCTTTCCACAACACTTGTGTCATATTGACCTGCTCTTCAAATGCTTCTAATGAATCAACTGCGTTGATGTGTGCATAGTCATCTTTAAAATTTGTAGATTGAAATACACAGAGTGCATCGGTTTTGAAATCAGTCATGGGATACATGTGTTCACACGATGTATTAATCATAATATCTGTTTTTACCTTTGACAATCTATCAAACTCCCAGTTGACATCGATATTGTGTGTCATAAGTCTGCGTGTACCATGTAATCTCTCAGCTACTTCTAGAGCTTCAGCATCGAAGTCACACATGTGAATTTTCTTAAGTGTTCCAAAGTATTGCCAGATCAATGGAACAATGAGTGTACCATACCATGAACCAAGAATCCACCACCTTGTTTGTCTATCAATAGTATAATCTACTTCTGCGCGTAAAACTTCAAGCATCCAACACTTTGCATAGAATTGATTACGTGAAAATGATTTTGCAAAGTCTTCTACACGATGTGGATAGTTATATGCAATATCGAGCATGGTACGTGACCATTCCCACACAGGTACAGGAAATTTATCCATAGTCACGGTGTTTTGTCTTGTCTTTACATCAGTGATTACACCACCAATATCTTTCTTTTCATCTAGTGTTGGCCCATTTCGCAAGGTCATTTCCATAATCTCCTAACCCATTCTTCATTAATGGTATCTTGTTTTTCTGTATTGTAATCAAAGAGAATAATGGGTACTTCATCTCTATATTCTTCATTACAATTCCAATACGAGTATGCCCAGTCTTTTTTCCATACATCATATTTATGCACATTGTTAATGTAATTATCAATGCCTTTGTACATAAAAAGAATCTTATCTTTGTTTTCTACAAAGTGTTTCCAGATATGATTCTTTCTTGTACTTTCATCCCAACATAAAACACTGGAGTTTATGTCGCAGTACTTATAATTATCACCAATTGTCCACGCCTTCAATTGTTTCAAATCAATCCAGTCAGTGTACAAAAATTTCATCAGGTTTGTAGGCTCATACATACGAGATATATCTTTTTGTACAATCAAATCAAGGTCAAGAAACATACCGCTCTTTACTGGAAAATCATCACTGAATAGGACCATCTTGTTCCACCATTTTTCAAGTCCAAGTGACATGTCCAGTGATATGATTTCTATTTCTTTATCAATATCTGTGTCATCTTCAGTAACACAATACAGTTTGAATTCTTGTTTCACATGTCTTTTTAACATGTTATTGAGTTTGTTTACAAATTCTGAACTATATTTTGTACCCCATTTGAGGCATACGAAATTAATCATTAGACCACCGTACTACATAATCATTATACTTCTCAGCACATCTTTTTATAAAATCAATGTGTTTTTCTTTCATACCAGGTGTGTTTTCTTTTACTTCTACAAATCCTGTTAACCTTTTAGGATGTGGTTTGTTCCATTGTACAGAATGTAATGTGCTTGAGTTATTAAGGTGATATGCTGTGAGGTTTTTTGGGTACGGTGCTTTTACCTTTTCCTTTTGACATATAGATTCTGTTACAAACTTTTTTGCATAAGCATAATTTCCATCCATCACATTTGGGTCAATGCCAAGAATATCTTTACGCAAATCTATATTTGTTTCATACTTTTTCTTTGTTGGCCACAACATGAGTGGATTATCATCTCCATCAGGCAAGTCTAAATAAAATCTATATCCAAATGAATCGTGATCTTCATGCCATTGTTCTCTCACTGGGTCTGGTCTCATAGATATAAAAAGAAAACCGTATAAATCTTCTGGCTGCAACTCATATGTTGAGCAGATCCATTCAATAAAATTTGGAAAGAGTTTATCAAAGTCATTCTGATATTTACCTTTCGTCATTCCACGCGTAACATCCCATGCATAGTTTTCACCATAGTGTTCTTGCATATTATTTACAAAATCAGGTTTTTTTAAATCCATAAAACCACCATCTGATTGAGGCAAATGAAGAGGGTATTTTTCCCATTGCGGATATACATCAGCAGCCCACTGTCTTAATTCATTTACATTGAAATCTGCTGGGTATGGAGATGTCGAGATTGGTGTGTAGAGAATATCGCTGATGTCCATAATAAATACCTTAGATTATTTATATGACCATGCGAAACGTAAAATTCATAGAACACGATTTTGATGAAGCTAATCTGCGAAAAGAAGCAGAGAGTTTTGATATGTGGGATAAGTATACAGATCCAAGATATCCAGACGGTGAAAAGTCTCCATTTGAGGTTGTGTATTGGGACGAAAGCATTCAGAATATACCGATTGCATATAAAGAAGGATATAAATTTCTTGATAAGTATGGACTATTGGAATACAAATGGACTATCTTATATCACAAACTTCTTGCAAACTCAGTTCTCATACCACATACAGATCACAATTGTTTAGCGGCAGTAAATTGTATATTGAATGATGATGATATGAATTCAAAGATACAATTCTATGATGATGAAGGTATTGAAATAGTACAATATAAGAAAGCAATAATTAATACTGATGCAATGCATTCTGTAAAGAATGGACCACAAGATAGATGGATATTCAAAATTGGTTTCTCCGATATATCTATAAATGAACTTGACGAGAGAATAAATAACTCATGTACCACTTAAAAACACATATGCAATCGCTAAGATCTAATGGCGTAACAGAAGCCGAACTCGGTCTTCACATTTACTCGCTTGTCACGAAAGATGATTTGTCAGAAGTTTTGCAAGTTCAACAAACTTATGTTGAGAATGATGATTTGCTTTTCTTTTTGAGAGAATTAGATGAGGGTGATAGTGAATATGCATCGATGTCTCTTGTAGTACACAGAGTAGTTAAAACTAGAGAAGCTGCACAATCTTTGCGTGATGATCTTGCTACAGTATACAATAAAGGTATTAATGCTGGTGGTGGTACTCTTGAAACCACAATAACTGAGATTACTTACGATCAATTTGTTGAACTGCAGCAAAAACTTGGTGTGAAGTATTATTTTGCTGGTTTGGCAGAGGTGCTTGAAGATCTAGAGGACTGATTTCTTCGCAAGATCGAGAGCACTTTGAAATACATTTGCCATCATTTCTAATTTTTTAATCTTATCAAACTTCATATTTTCTGTAACACCATTCGTATCCCACGAATTCATTATCAAATGAAATCTATCTTCATCTGATTCATTGATGATCCGATGATAATGATTTACCTTTAATATGTATGCACTACCATCTGCAGGCATGTGTATCCTATCGATTTCATTCATATCATTATCATATAAAATATGCACACACTTATCATTTGTAATTATGGGTATATGAATTCTCGTAGCATAATCTGTGGTTTTTAAAGTATCTTTATGTATAGTACTTTCTCCGCCTGATTTGAGAACTGTAAAGCGAGCACGTCTTGGGTATAGACCCATATTATCGAGTGTGTCTATAACTTCTTCAATATAATCTACACACAGTTTTGTCTTTTGTTTGTAATTGAATTCATGATTGATTTCTTTTTCTAATGCAATCTTATAATCTATCTTATTGCCTGAAAATGCAAGCTGACCGCTTGTCATTCCATTTTTCCAATCGCCATTTGCGGACAGTACACTCCATCCACCGAATTTACTACCATATTCTTCGCCTTGAATTATGGCATCGCCAACATTCAGAACATGCTTTTCAAAATCAGCACGTAATTTTTTTATATCGAATTGAATAGGAAGTTTTTCAACCCATGAGGTCATGCATTTTTTCCTTCTTAATGCATGAAACTAAATGAGTTCTAGTTACATTTGAAAAGTTTGCAAAAGAATGTTCATTAGCACCTGTATTACATATGTATATACTGCCATCTGCCTTCAAATGATATGGATCTGAACCAAAAAACATAATATTATGTTTGTGTGTATGTATAGGAAGATGAATTCTACAAGCCGGTTCATCAACATGTGGTGGAGCTAGATGTAAGGGATGAGTTTTTAGAATACGTGTTCTGAAAACATGCATACCTGGAAAAGTGTCTTCTAAAAAATCAAACCACTCATGAAATAGTGCGCCGATTTCATTCTTCTTACTTCTATCTTGTAAGCCATCTAGTTTGGCACCCCACATGCTGGGATTTGTTGATCCGTTGAATGGTACTCCATCATATAGTTTATTGTTTTCATCGTTGTATTGTAATGAGATAGCTTGATATGTATCAGTGCCATCTTTCCAAGCATATTCATATGTATCTTCTACTTTTTGAATAAGCCCTTTATAAGTTTCAAGATTTATCTTTGATTTAATTTTTACAATTCTAAAATCCATCGTAGGATTTTTAATTAAATCCTTTGCTTCATCCACTGTTACAATTGGTATCATTTGTTACCCAACACAATCTCTTCTACAACCACATCTTTAGGTTGTTCTAAAATCCATCGCACCGCTTTGGTGCATGTTTCCATACTAATCAGCTTCATACCAGACTTTAACACTACACTCGAAACTTCATCACCTGGAGCATACATATTAGACATTACAATTCCAGGTGTGAGTGTAGATATTTTAACGGTTCTTTTGTTTCTATTTGTTTGAATATATCTAATCCAATCAGCAAGAGCTTTCTTAGCTGCATAATAGTTATATTTGTCTGGACCCATATTTTGATAACCGCTTATCAATCTGCCATAACTGCCCATATTAATGATGTGACCAACTAACATTTTATTGTAAAACTTTTCAAGTAAATCACCAGCCTGAATAAGATTTAAATTCATAGATTCGGCCATTTCAGAACTATAACCACCGACATTATTGATGAAAACATTTGGATTATATTTTTTTACAAGATAGTTTCTAAAATCTGGGTCTGTCACATCACCATTTTCGGTCATGTCTCCAGTTCGAGCAACAGTAACTATATCATAGTCGTCTTGAAATTCACGTACAAAAGCGGCACCAATTCCTTGACTCGCTCCAGTGATTAACATCTGTTTACTCATTACGCAAATGCCTTACCAAATCATTATATTCCCATAGATATTCTTGTGAGTATATACCATATTTCTGAATCAAATGTTTTCTTAATTCTTTATCAACATGGCCGAGTCTTTCAAATCCATCTCGCTTGGTTCTCTGTAAAATACCAGGAAAATGTTTCTCATATATCATTAACTTAGTGCTTGTGTTACTGAGCTTACCTTTATGTTCGCAGTTCGCAAGTTCTTTTGTAATATCTTCTTCTAAGAATGCTAACATAATTTCTGGTGTATACTGAAAAAATCCAGGAACACCAGTGATATCATTGTCATAACAATACCTATACCAAGAATTAATTTTTTCTCTCTCATATAAGTACCAAGGCATGTGGTGATATTCATTGTAATCGTTTCTTGCTACAGATCCGTCTTTAATATCATAGTATGCTTTGATTTGTTCATGAGCAATGTAACATTCACCCATACCCATGATTGGGTATCTATCTTTCAACTCATTGAGTAACCAAATATGTGGTAACATTCTAGGCGTTATACAATTTGCCTTTGCTGCAAGAAGCATACCTTTATTTTTCAATACTTCTTCAATATTTACGCGATGTATCTTATATGGTACAACTTCGCGTTCGCAATACACAATAGCATGAGAAATATCATGCAGATTCAGGTGATCTTCAAAAACCATGATATGTACGTTTACGGGTAAACCTTGTTCCACAAAAGAACGTACCATCATCTCGCTTTCAGAACCACCACTAAACATGAGATCTGGTGTCTTATCAATCTTTAAACCATATTCATATATTTTTCTAGCAACATCGTAACATTCTTCTTTAAATGAGTTTACTGGTCGAGATGTTGTACCAAAATCTACATGATAAGTGTCTGCACCGTTTTTTCTTTTATTAAAAAACTCACCATTATAACCCCATTTAAAATGGTTGTTTTCTGTAAACTCATGCAGTAACATATAAGTCTTCTCCATCTAAATCATAGAATCCATTTGATTCTTTAACTAATTTTTCCATAAATTTCTTTGTCATTTCGAATGTACGATCGTAGTTTGTACATCTTTCTTTCAACACATCTATTTTGTTTTCGAAAAACTTCGGTGTTTGTGATGCCCATTTATTTGTTGTATTAACCTCAACAGGTTTTACAGTCGATAACTCTTCACTTGTAATATACATTGTGTTCTTTGCTTCTAAAAATGTAAACATTAGGTTTTTGTACATATCAAGAAAGGCTTTTGTAAATCTAGGGTTAAGTGTAAACTCTTTGATTCCAGGTACATCGTCTTCATAATAGTGATATACAGATGTTTCAGCTGCATAAAAGAAACTCAAGATTCCTTCAAACCATTTCTTTCTATAAGTCACTGCCCAAAAGTTTGGTTCAGCCAAAAGCTTTTGATAGTAGAATGGGTCTACAAGTTTAATAACTTCAAAGTCAACTGGAAAAACCTTCATGCATGATTGATCTGGTTCTTTCATCTGATTGATTCTATCTTTATACTCTTGCATTCTATGAGTTATAACTTCTGGTGAATAGTTTCTTGGCCACGTATATTCTTGCGGTATATCAATGAAACCTGTTGGTGCATTAATAACTTCACCATCTACAACATCATATACTCCAGGCACGATACGGAAAGCTTCATCAGCATACTTCAATGCCTTAAATTTAATTTGTCGTTTGTATAATTCACGCAGTAAAAATGTACTACCAGATCTTGGTATACCAGTGACGTGACAGGTTCTTCCTTCTGCTTTCTTTATAATAGACTCAATCATCTTGTAACGGTACATAGTCGATGTCAATCAACCCCTTCTTTTTAAAATATTCATGCCTAAATTCAGGTTTTAATTTAGCACATCTGATGTACATAGGAACTGCATGCTTTCTATATCCTAACATGGCATTTTCAGCCGGGTACACAGAAGATTCACCAGCAGGAATAATGTTTTCGGTAAAGAAATGATATCTGTGAGCCGTTCGAGAATACTTCTGTAACCTTTGCCATCTGTAATCAAAACCCTTATTTGTAGCTACTCCAAACCATTGAAGATAACCATGGTCTTCAGACTCTTCGACCATTGAATCAAAGGCTTCACCAAATATTTTTGATAAGTCATATAAGAATCTTCTATTGCCAATTTTTTTAGTGGGTCTTGTAAAAAAGTTACAGATTACCCAACTCGCCAATCTTCGAGTGTAAAACTTTTGAGACCAAAATGATATGAGTTCATCATCATCAAATAGTCCAACTGTTCTACCCATATTATCTTCTGTGGGTAAACCATCATCACCCCATTCAAAGTTTAAACATTCCAATACTTTTTGGCTTAACTGCTCTGTGTTAGAATGTTCCGCAGCATTCAAACCTTTGCCGCGTTCGAATTGTTTTAATCTTTCTTCAATTACATTTGTAATATCATCGTAATCGTCGAGTGTTAAATATCTGTACGTTTGCATTTCAATTTTGCCGATTTAATAGCTAAATCCACCTCATAGGTCTTATTACCTAGAAGTGTATTTTCATAGTCAAACTTTGACCGTTTTCCCGCTGGTATGATATTTTCTATGTAGATATTATAATTCATACCAAATGCTTTAGAACTATTATACCACGTTTCTTCTCTTTTATTCCAACCCTTTAACACTGTATACCAATAGAATTCATTGTATCCAAGGCTTTCTGCATATTCAATAGCCATATCGAAACATTGTGCAATGCCATTATCTACTTTATAGATTTTATTGAAGTTAGGCCTCACAATCATATTGGAAATATATCCAGTTGGTGTTTGTTGAGATAACTTTTGACATATTACCATATGTAATGTATCGCTATCAAAGAGTCCATAAGCGTTGTTGTATTTGTTTTGAGCATAAAGATATTGTTCGGTAAAATGTTTAAACTGTTCTTCAATGGCTTGTGGTCCTAAAGATTGAGAAAATCTATCAAGGAACAAGTCACGCAGCTTATCTTTATCGTCAAGTTTCAGTACACGCGTGTTCATAATATCTCTCTAGAAATATTTATAAATACTACATGAAGAATTACATGCGACCAAAATCCGAATGGTTTCCGTATCAACATTTGTTTTTACTTGGAACCTTAATCTATGCCCTTACTCTGCCAGTATCTGGTTGGTATTGGGTTTTATCATTTACAATGTGGTATTTCATTATCACGTTTGGTATTAATTTTACATTCCACAGATTGTTAAGCCATAAATCATTTCAAACTTATAAACCAATCGAATGGATAGGTACATTTCTTGGTACCATAGCTAATACTGGTTCAGGACTAGCATGGGTTATGATGCACAGACAACACCATCACTATACCGATGTGAAATATGATCCACATTCTCCACACGAGTATGGTTGGAGAGTTTTATTTTCTTTATACAATGATGATTTATATATCGAAAAACCAAGTGCAGCACTCATGTATACGAGACACATGTTACGTGATAAATTTCACGTGTTTATGCATGACTATTACCATGGAATCATTCTTGGTTATTGGCTTACATTATATTTGATTGGTGGTTTGAATCTTGTAATATTTGGTGGTACAGTTCCAGCAATCTTGTCAGTGATATCTACTAACCTAAGCAATTATTTTAATCACAAAAGTGGTTATATTACTTACGATATTCCAGATAAAAGCCGTAACACACCATTCATGTTACCAATTGCATTAGGTGAGAACTGGCATAACAATCATCATCATGATCCGAGTAATCCATTTCCTGGTGAGAAGTGGTGGGAGATTGACCCAGTTAAACCATTAGTTATGTTGTTTAGAAAATAGCCTTTGACATATCGAGAATATCTCTATATTGTTCTTCTAGCTTACCAAATATTCTAAGCTGAACACGTATGCCATCGGTTTTAGTTACACAGTGGTGATATGCATCATTGAAATGCCACATATCAAATAGACTTTCATCAATAATCTTTTCACCTTTATCTGTTTGTACCCACAAATTACCACCACCAGGTGTGATATTCAAAGTGATAGATCCATTGCCTTGAGAATAATATTCCTGATTCATTATCTTACCGCTATCTCTATGAATCACACCTACAGTATTATCCATTAATGTAATTACGCGTGTTGCTGTGATGTGTTCAAATGGTAATCTATCTAGCACTGAACGTGTATATGGTATATCGAGATCTTTACGCCATTTCCAAGGTTCTTGATGACTTACCCAAAGTGGTATAGTTCTATCTTCATCCCAACTTTGTTCTTTCGATCTTTCATTACAATACGTAAGATTCATCATGTGAAATGTATCTTCACCTTCAATAAGATTACCATCTTCATTGTAATGGCTCACATTTGCTGTTTCGTCAAACCGCTCATGTGTAAAGGTTGTTGGTGATTTATATTGTGATTGACCATCTACAAAGGTAGTGGTTGCTAAAACACTTTTAGAGCGCCAAGCATTTGCCATTAATTCCTGAAAGATCTTAGACTTATCGAACTGAATAGGTTCTTTTATTGGTGCAAATACAGGTATCATAGTTTCTTTATAGCAACATATTGATCGGTACTATTTATGTTCATCATAGCTTCGGCAAATTCTAAACCTTTATATACTTCAGAATTTTTGATTCCAAAACCTGTACCTTTGCCTTCATTAATTCTTTTAAGAAACCTAAAAAGCCTATCATTGTAATTGTTGAAGGTCATCCAGGCTTCTTCATAACCATTTTCTTTAGCCCATTCAAATTGTTTAGGAAAGATATGATTACCATGTACCCACTTTGTTCTATGTTCAGGTGCAGTCCATGTCCTTGCACCAACAAGAGCAATAGTTTCATACAGCTTATATGCACCAGATACACCAGCCAAATTGTCACTATCATCATATGCTAATGAAAGTATGCCTTTACCCTCATCATATACATTTCTTTCAAATATCTGCGTAAAAAGAGTGGGTGGAGCATCATCCCAGTACATATTTACATGAGCTGGTAATCTATGGTCTTGAGATGCTTTAACACAGAAATTTTTCAGGTCAACTAGGAATTCAGGGTATTTTAAAAGATATTCCCGTGTGACATTGATGACAGTATACATAAGCTAGTTATACCACTCCGGAGATAAATAATTCATGAAGACTGAAGATGATATAAAAAATGAAGTTGCAACGGTTACTGGTGATGTAACCAAGGTATTGCAGCATAGGTCAGATGATTACGAGTATGGCAGAGAAGTTCTATACGCAGCGTCGGAGAAACTTCAAGACATACTTGATAGCGCAGTTCAACTCGCGCAGGAGTCAGAGCACCCGCGGGCCATTGAAGTTGCGTCTAACACTGCCCAGACACTTGGTAATATTGCTGGACAAATTATGGACCATCACTTAAAAGTAGAGAAGCTTAACGGCAAGATCGAAAAACAAGTGACAAATAATAATTTGAATGTGAAGATGAATACTAAGGACTTGTTAGAACTTCTAGGCAAAGAGTAATGTCTGAGTACATTACGAAAAATGAATATGATTCCAGACATCATAATGGCTGGAAAAAGTTTGGCGATCATTTCTTTAAATCCAAAAAAGATTTGCTTGAATATCTCGCTGACCTTCGGGTATCGAAAGATGCACCGACTATGTTGTCGCATCCTGAACTATTTGAAAAACCAAAAAATGTATCTCATTATATCGGTAATCCAAATGTAAAGAATGCCTTCCAAGATTTAGAGTATACACCTGAACAATTGCGTGAATATAAGAAATGTATGGAAGATCCAATATATTTTGCTGAAACCTACATGAGAATTATGTCTGTTGACTTTGGTGAGATTCCATTTACTTTATATGGTTTTCAGCGCGATATGATTACAGACTTTAAAAACAATCGATTCAATATTAGTAAACTACCAAGACAGTCAGGTAAATCTACTACGAGTGTAGCATTTATCTTATGGTTTATACTGTTCAATCCTGGTAAAACTGTCGGTATTCTTGCTAACAAAGGTGAGCTCGCACAAGAGATTCTTGGTCGCTTGCAGCTTGCATATGAAAACTTACCGTTCTGGCTACAACAAGGTGTAGTATCATGGAACAAAAGATCTGTATCCTTAGAAAATGGCAGTAAAGTTATTGCAACATCATCATCTGGTTCTGCTGCACGGGGTATGTCATTCTCACTCTTGTTCCTTGATGAGTTTGCTTTTGTGCCACCTAATGATGCAGAAGATTTCTTTAGATCAGTTTATCCTACAATTTCATCTGGTTCTGATACAAAAATGATTGTTGTATCTACACCAAAAGGTATGAACCATTTCTATAAAATGTGGACAGAAGCTACAAGTAAAAAGTCTGCATTTAATCCTATTGAAATTAATTGGTGGGATGTGCCTGGTCGAGATGAAGCTTGGAAAGAAGAGCAGATTGCTAACACATCTGAAGATCAGTTTAGACAAGAGTTTGAATGTCAATTTATTGGTTCAGCCAATACTCTGATATCACCTACTAAATTGAGTGCGATGCCATTCATAGACCCAATACATAAACATGAAGAAGTAGATTATCATGAACAAGTTAAGCCCGATCATAATTATATTATCTGTGTTGATGTTGCTAGAGGCATTCGCCTTGATTATTCTGCCTTCGTTGTCATAGATATTACAAATGTACCATATAAAGTGGTGGCTAAATTCAGATCAAATGAAATATCTCCAATGATTTTACCACAATTTGTAGCCAATATAGCAAAGTATTTCAATAATGCTTGGTTATTGGTAGAATCAAATGATCTTGGTGGTCAGGTACTCAACGATTTAGCATATGAAATAGAATATGAAAATGTATTGAGATCGGTGTCTAAGGGTAGAGCTGGTAATCAATTAGGTGGTGGTCCAGGTTCTAAGCTTGGTGTTACTACATCTCATGCCGTAAAAACAAATGGTTGTTCTAATCTGAAATCGTTAATTGAAGCTGATAAACTTATTGTAGAAGACTACGATGTTTATGTAGAACTCACTACATTTGTACGAAAAGGTGAATCATCTAATGCATCCTTTGCGGCTGAGGCTGGTACAAATGATGATTTAGTTATGTGCCTAGTAATATTTTCATGGGCAACAGGTTGTGAGTATTGGAAAGAATTAACTGAATCAGATCCAGCAAAACTCATGTATAAACAAAAAATCGAAGAGCAAGAAGATGATTCTTTGCCTATTGGTTTTGCACCACAATCGAGTGGGTATAGAGTAGAATCTGTCGATCAAAGTGGTGATCTCTGGACATCAAATGGACCAGATGATTTACCTGAATGGTACAGCGATTTGTACCAGAATTTTGACCCAAGATTGTAATTTAATAAATACTTTGTGAGAAACCGACTAAGATTGTTAAGTCGGGTAAATATAAATATCTCATATAGAATTCTATGTAAGGAGTCATTAAATGGCATTTCTCGTAAGTCCAGGTGTACAGGTCAAAGAAACAGACCTTACCAATATTATCCCCGCCGTTGCAACATCAACTGGCGGTTTTGTAGGTCGTTTCAAATGGGGCCCAGCAGATGAAGTAACAACTGTATCTGGTGAACAAAATCTAATCGATCAGTTCGGATATCCGAAAACTTCAACTGTCGGTGCATCAAACACCAGAACAGATTGGTATACTGCAGCAAACTTTCTTGCTTATTCCAACAACCTTCAGCTTGTAAGAGTTGTGCAACAGAATGCAACAAACGCAAGCGGAAAAGATATTGTTACTGATTCTGACCATGCGTTTGACTCTGATGCATTAATTAAAAATGATCTTGATTTTACACCAAGTTCCTTGACTGGTAATGCATATGCAAGATTCCCTGGAGATCTTGGTAACAGCATTGGTATTGCATTTATTGATGCCGCAATCGGTGATTCAGAATTTAACGGTACATCAATCTTTGGTAGCAATACAGCAGCTGATCTTTTTGATGCTCGCCCAAGTACATCTGTATGGGGTGCAGCCTATGATTCAGAATTGCTTGATGAAGTTCATGTTGTTGTATACACAACCGATGAATTAGCAACTGGCACAGCAAACCAAGTACTTGAAACATATCCATTCCTTTCAAAAGCTAAAAATGCTAAGACTTCCGATAACGGTCCAGCTTACTTTGTAGATGTTGTTAATAACAATTCTCAGTGGGTAAGACTCGTGAATAACTTTGATACTGCATCTTTCGCAAGAGATTCTGATGAAGCTGTGTTATTAGGATCACACGGAACTCTTGACTCAGATTCACAGGATTATGCATTCGGTGTTTCACTCTCAACAGTTGCAAGACAAAAGTTTCAATCATTTAAAACTAATGCTGGTCTTAAAAAATACTCATTAGCTGGTGGTACAGATGCTGATTCTGATACTGATATTGCCGATGGTGATCTCACTGGAGGTTATGACTTGTTAGGTGATGCCGAACTGGTAGATGTAAACCTTCTTCTTACAGGTGACCATAGCACAACAGTTAAAAAGTATGCTATCACAAAAGCAGAATCGAGAAAAGATGCAATTGCATTTATCTCGCCTGACTCTGCATCTGCAGTAACTAATCCTACTGCCGCTAAAGTGGTCGACTACTTCTCAACATTTAATAGTACATCATATGCAGTCTTTGACAGTGGTTGGAAACGTCAGTATGATCGATACAATGATGAGTTCTTTAACATGCCATTGAGTTCAGACACTGCTGGTGTAACAGCAAGAACCGAATTCTTAAATGATGCATGGTACTCACCTGCTGGATTGAACAGAGGCTTCATTCAGAATGTTGTTAAACTAACATTTAACCCAGACCAAACTGCAAGAGATACACTTTACAAAAGTAGAGTCAATCCAGTAGTAACATTCCGTGGTCAAGGTACACTTCTCTTTGGTGATAAAACAGCATTGTCCAAACCATCCGCGTTTGACAGAATCAATGTTCGTAGATTGTTCATCGTATTAGAGAAAGCTATTTCTACAGCCGCTAAATTCCAACTCTTTGAATTCAATGATGATTTCACAAGAGCGAACTTTGTAGCCGCAGTAGAGCCATTCCTTGGAGATGTAAAATCTCGTAGAGGTATGACAGACTTTAAAGTAGTCTGTGACACAACAAATAATACACCAGCGGTAATTGATGGTAATAGATTTGTAGCTGATATATACATCAAGCCAAATCGTTCTATCAACTTTATCACTCTTAACTTTATTGCGGTTAGATCTGGTGTAAGTTTCGAAGAAATTGCTGGTGCATAAGGAGATATAAATGTCGCAAAGAATTGACGATTTCAAAGCAGCTCTGGTTGGTGGTGGAGCCAGAAGTAACTACTTCAGAGTATTACCACAATTTCCTGGCGGTATTGTAAATACAGACGATACCGGTCTTGGTCTTACCGCCTTGGGTTCATTCATGGTAAAAGCGGCTGCAATGCCATCATCTACTATTGGTGAAGTAATGATTCCATTCCGTGGTAGACAACTTTATGTTGCTGGCGACAGAGTATTCGAACCATGGACAATTACAATCACCAACGATAATAACTTTGCTCTGAGAAATGCGTTTGAGAGTTGGATGAATAACATCAACCAACATGTGCAGAATACATCTGCAAACGGTATTGACGCTAGTGACATTGCATCTTATCTCCAAGATTGGACAATTGAACATCTTGACAAAAATGGTGATGTGATTAAATCTGTGACATTGAGAGGGTGTTTCCCAACAACACTCGATCAGATCGATCTTTCCTTTGATAACACCGATACGATTGAGGAGTTTGGTGCAACCATTAGGTATCAGTACTGGACTTCTAATACAACCGACAACGTCGGTTAAAAATCGATATCGAGAGCGCGAATAAATATTTTATATAATGAATGAAGGAAAGAAATGGCTGAACAGACAGAAGAACTCTTCGGATTTGAGTTAGTTTCCAATAGCAGCGAGAAGACACTCTCTTCTCCAATTCCCCAACCACTCGATGACGGTACTGAGATGCCAGTCGGTGGTCGTATCGGTTACACGTACGAACACTATGAAAAAGCAAAGACAGAACACCAACTTATTGCTCAATACAGAGAAGTTAGTTTCTTTCCAGAAGCCGATGCTGCTATTGATGATGTTGTAAACGAAGCATTCGTAGTTGAACATCACAGAGCACCTGTATCTATTCGATTAGATAATCTCAATATCGATGATAGAATTAAAGAACAATTAAGAACAGAGTTTCAGGAAACACTGAAACTTCTTCGCTTTCAAAAGAAATCATATGAGATTTTCCGTAACTGGTATGTCGATGGTAGACAATACTTTCAGTTGATGGTAGATGAATCAAATCCTAAGGCTGGTATCAAAGAGATTCGTCCAATTGATGCACTTAAAATTCGAAGAATTGTTAAACCAATTTATGATAGAGATGCACGAACAGGTGTACCTATTCTTGAAAAAGTAGATGAACATTTTGAGTATGCACCAGACGGTGATCTAAGTGCAGCAGTAAAATTATCTCGCGATTCAGTTGCTTTCGTACCATCAGGTATTGTAGATAGAAATAAAGGTATGATTGTTGGTTACCTTGACAAAGCAATCAAGCCATTCAATAATTTACGCGCTATGGAAGATGCATTGATTGTGTATCGTATCGCAAGAGCACCTGAAAGAAGAATCTTTTATGTAGATGTTGGTCAGCTACCAAAAATCAAAGCTGAACAATATCTGAGAGACATGCAAAATAGATTTAGAAATAAGATCGATTATGATCCGTCGACTGGTATGATTCGAGATAATCGTAAATTCCAATCTATTCTTGAAGATTTCTGGCTTCCACGTAGAGATGGTTCTAAAGGTACAGAGATTAGTACACTGCCAGGTGGCACAAACCTTGGTGAGTTGGAAGATGTAGAATATTTCAAGGCCAAACTCTATGAAGCTTTGAATGTACCACGTTCTCGTTTGAATGGTGGTGAACAATTCCAAATCGGTAGAGCAACAGATATTACAAGAGATGAATTAAAGTTTGGTAAGTTTGTACAAAGACTGAAGAAACAATTTAGTGAAATCTTTAATGAAGTAATGAGAGTGCAGTGTTCCTTAAAAGGTATCTGTTCTATTGCAGAGTATGAAGAGATGAGACAATTCATCACTTATGACTTTGTAGAAGATACACACTTTAAAGAACTCAAAGACATGGAACTCTTACAAGATAGAATGAATCTATTGAGAGATGTTACTGAATATGTAGGTAAATATTTCTCAATTGATTATGTTCGTAAAGTTGTTCTTGGTCAAAGTGAAGCAGACATTGCACGAATTGATAAAGAAATTATGGATGAAATCCAAAAAGGTCAGATCAATGATGAAGATGACCAACAAGATATGTATGGTGGAGTATAATGCCGTTACCTAAAACAAAACAAGGTCTTGCTGATTATGTTTTGAGACAATTGGGTGCGCCAGTTGTAAACGTCGAAATATCTGACGTGCAACTTGAAGATGCTATCGATGATTCAATTCAAATGTTTCAAGAGTACCACTATGATGGTGCTGAAAGAACTTACAGAGTTTTAGAAATCGATTCAAAACTTATTAAAGAAAACCAAAGACGTCATCAAGATCTTACAGCAAGAGTGTGGAACTCTGATTCAGAATATAAAGTTGGTGCAAGAGTATTGCACACAGTAGATACTGAACGCGGTCAGCTCATCTATATTAAAACAGATAGCGATTATGCCACCGATTCAGATGGTAACTTTGCGGCTAACTATACTGAAGAAGAAAAATATTTGCACAATTCATATGCACTCGCTGAAGGCGGTCAAGTTGGTGTAAGAATTCCAGAGAACATTCTCTCTATCACAAAGGTACACAAGATTGACAGCTTTTCTCAATCCGGCATGTATAATTATGAGTATCAATACTTTCTAAATAACTTTGATGCTTTCTATGGTAACGCAGCAGGTTATGGTCTTGTAGGTTACTATATACAAAAACAATATGTAGAACATATCGATTTTATGTTGAATACATCGCCAGCCATTCGATATAGTAAAACAAAGAATAGACTATGGCTCGATATTGATTGGAGTAGACCTAAGAAAGGTCAGTACTTCTTGATCGAGTGTTATGAAGTTACAGAGCCTGAAATCTATGGTGATGTATATAAGAATATTTGGTTGAAAAAATATACTACTGCAAAAGCTAAAATGCAATGGGGTAGTAACCTGAAGAAGTATGAAAATACAGAACTTCCTGGTGGTATTCAACTGAATGGGCAAGCTTTGTTTGATGAAGGCAAAGAAGAAGCGAAAGAGCTAGAAGAGGAACTCAAGAACAACCTACAGCTTGAAATGGATTCAATCTTAGTAGGTTAGAGGGTTATAAATAAGTTATGGATAAAGTGGCCGATATGCTCACTGATAAGGACGAATTTGTCAGTAGAGTAAAACAATCACTAGATGCGAAAGCTTTTGATGGTATTGCCGATATGAAAAAAGAATTGGCATCTGAGTTTTTGAAGGATATTGAAACCAATGAATCTGAATGAATGGGTAAAAGTCAAAGAAGAGAGCTACAGATTAGCTGCTAAAGAAGCTATGCTTGCAGGTGATGATGTAGTTGCCGATTCTATTCTTTCTGAAGAACATATCCAAGAAATCAAAGCTGAAATTGAAATTGAAACTTTCTGCGAAGAAGTCGATTTTGAAGATGAAATTGATTTAACTGAAGCATACTTAGATATGGATCAGAATAAAGATGAATGTGACTGTCCAGATGA
>Ga0181400_1000296_pt1 | contig 21000 bp, 24 predicted proteins | sample 23SPOviralmetaG_FD_130129 | JGI IMG/M metagenome (GOLD analysis project Ga0181400, IMG submission 130129) | Marine viral communities from the oligotrophic San Pedro Time Series (SPOT) site, San Pedro Channel, CA, USA - 23 SPOT_SRF_2011-06-22 | ecosystem: Environmental > Aquatic > Marine > Strait...
AGAGGAGAAACCAGCTGAGAAACCAAAAAAGGTTGACAAAAGAAAAGGGAAACCATCTCAAGCAAGATTGGATCATTTAGCAAGAATAAGAGAAAAAGCTGCAGAAACTAGAAGAAAGAAAGCAGAATATAAAAAGAAATTGAAAGAAGTTGAAAAGCAAAATTTGGAAACAACGCCAGTTTATAATCATAATATTACACCACAGGATGTTCAATTGGCAGTGGCTAATGCCTTAGAATTAGCAGAAAGAAAAAGATTAGAAAGAAAAGAAATAAAGAAAAAGAAGAAAGAGGAAGAAGCAGTCTTATTGAAGAAACAACAAGCAGAAGAAGTAATAAAACAGAAAGTTATGAATGCTGTACAAATTCCTAGAAAAAGTGAATGGGAATTTTGTTTCACATAAAATCAATTATAATATATTCTAAAAAAATAATATATTATAAATATATATAAATGGAATTACCAATCGTTCAAAAAATAAAAGATCCAGATAATGTCAAACCAGCTAAAAAGAATATTCATCCACATTTACCAAATATAAGTGGTGTTGGTGGTGGTTCATTATTATTGATGATTTCACCAGTAAAGACTGGTAAATCAACTATTATAAGTAATCTATTATTATCAGATAGTATGTATGGACAAGATTGTTTTGATAATGTTCATATATTATCCAATACAATTATGAATGATGTTACATCTAGACATTTATTGAAAGTTTATGATGTTTATGATAAATATGATGATAATATTATAAATAATATTGTAAATAATCAAATCAAATTTGAGAAAGAAGAACAACCAGAAATTGCAATTGTTCTTGATGATTGCTTAGGTTCTGTAAAAAGAGAATCAACTGTCAATCATTTAGCAAGTAGATTCAGACATTATAATATAAAATTGATGATTATTTCTTCTCAGAAATTCACAAATTCCGTTTCTCCAGTTGTTAGAAGTAATGCAACTGACGTTATAATTGGCAGTCCTTTCCCAAATAAGAAAGAACTTACAAATGTTGCAGCTGAATTTGGAGACTTATTTGGAGGTGAAGAAAACTTTCTAAAAATTTATCAAAAAGCTACCCCTAACAGATATGACTTTTTATATTTAGATCTTCAAGAGAATCCACCTTTAGCATATCATAACTTTGAGAAAGTTGTTGCCGTAGGAGATAATATTCAAGAATGAAAAGGTTCCAATTTGGCACAATTCTACTTACTGAAAATAAATGCCAATTTGGAACCGGTTCCAATTTGGCACAATTATTTCAATTTGAATCTTTTCTTATAATCAGCAATTGATGCTTTTAGTGTAGGTTTATTCCAGAGAATATAACGACTAAGACTACCAGCAGTCATATATGAATCCCAATTCTCTCTTTTTCTATGTCTATCTAAATATCTTTCCTTTCTTTCTTTATCTTTATTTATTGTAAAGTCTGACATTCCTTTTGAACCAAAATGAGTTGTTTTTATTTTTTTATCATTATCAAAAAATATTGCCATAAACTTTTTATCTTTACGAGTACTAGGTTTGATTTCAACTTTCATATATATTTATAATATATATTTTTATTATCAATCTATTATTTATAAATACACATAAAGTTTTCTTATTATATATATATAGAAATGACAGAAACACAAAAAGAAACTTACAATGGAAAAGTTCCAGAATATACAAAAAGAGCAATTCTAAAATATTTTCATAAACAATATGCAACTAATGATGAATTCCGTGCTAAACATATTGAAAGAGGAAAAACTTATTATAAAAATAATAATGATTTATGTAAAGTAAAGAGGCGATATAGATATTGGGAAAAAAAAGGAGACCTTGAAAAGTATAAAATAAAATATCCTGATGATATTCCAAAACTTATTGAAAATGGATATATTCAAGAAAATAGTGATGATGAAAATTATACAAATTCTCCTGGTGAAATTATTCAAGAATATTCTAATTCAGAATAAATAAAAATACTATAGATTTTATTATAAAAAGGTTTAGGGAAATAATTATTATGTTTAGTAATATATATACTAAACATAATGACAAACAACAAAAATACTAACAATAACAAAATACCTGATATAGATTATATGTGGTGGAAATTACCCCTAGTAAAAAATACAACTAATATGATAAAAGGTAAATGGTGTGATAATAGAAGTAAAACTATCACTGGCAATCATGCAGTTATTACTGGTGAAGATAATAATATTACAGGGTTAGACTTAGACTTTTCATATAAATTATCTGAGGATGAATTGAATTCTAATCCTATTACAAAAAAATTTATTGACTTATTTGGTAAAGAACCAAAATGGGACACTTATACTGTCAGAACTCGTTCTGGTGGTTTACATTATTATTTTGAATATGAACCTGAAATCAAACAAACACAAGATGATGACACTAAAATTGATATTCGTGGTAAAGGTGGATGTCTATATGGTGCTGGTACAATTGTAACTAAGGGCGATAAACAAGGTGAATACAAATGTATCAATAATAAAAAACAAATGAAAATGCCTGATGATTTGAAAGAATTTTTATTAGAACATTTATATACAAAAAAACCAAGCAAAAAAACTATTCAAAAGAAAGATGGAAAAATTACAAAAAAGAAAAATAAAAAAATGTATGATGAAACATATTATGAATATGATTTTTCTGATGATTTACTCCGTAGAATATTTGATGGATTACCACATGAATATTGGAGATGTGTAGTTGCACAAGATGGTGAACCTTCTTTCCTGACTTGGACGGCTGCTTGTAAATCGTTAGATTGTGAAGAATTATGGGATGAATACAATCAAAAGTTTGATGGATATGATTATGATAAAAATATTACTCTTTGGAATTCAGCAAATGAATCATATAATTGCTTTCAAAATCTTTTGAAACATACAAGTTTTTCAAATTCTGAAAAATTGATTGATTATCATAAATATCAACCTATTCTTGAAAATGAAATTGAACCTGATATTATTATTGATTCAGAAAAATTAGGATATGATTATTTCAAACAAGGTTCAAATATTATTGTAAAAAGTGATACTGGGACTGGCAAGACAACCAGTTTTCAAAAATATATTGAGAATACAAATGAAAAATTTATTTCAATTACTTCAAGGGTATCACTTGCAAATGACCAATATGAAAGATTTTCAAAAGAAATAAATAATGTATTTTATTATAAAGACCTTACAAATGATGTAAAATGTAATTTATTAGGGTTATCACAAGAAAATCAATATGATAAATTTATTTTCAAAGGTTCTGTTGTTATTGAGATTGAATCACTTATCAATCGTTTAGAATATGCTGAATCTATTACAAACCTAAATGAAATGGTTGTCTATTTGGATGAGTTCAATTCACTTATTCAACATATACACACAAGTTCAACTCTTGAAAATACACTTACTTTTATATTAGACCAATTTATTTATATTCTAAAAAATTGCAAACAAATTATAATGACTGATGCTGATATTTCTGATACTTCAATTTTGTGGTTCAAAGAAAATATTGGTAGAGAATTTGAATTTCATAAAAATAATTACAAACACAATAAAAATGTAAAAGCAGAAGAAATTTTATCATATGATACATTAGTTGATAAATTACATAAAAATAAAAAATGGTTGGTTCCTTGTGATTCAAGACAAAATGCTTTGACATTACATGAACAATTTCCAGATGCTAAGTTGATTGTTGCAGAAACAACAGAAATTCCAAATCTTGATGATCACGATAGAGTAATATTCTCACCTAAAATTGTTTATGGTGTTGATTCAACAATGGAAAGACCTGTTTTTTGTTTTTTTCAAGAAAGAACAATTGACCCATCACAAATGGTTCAGATGACTTGTAGATGCAGAAATATTAGTAAATTATATTATTTATTTATGAGAAAAAGTTTCAAACCAAAAGATATTGATTTTTCTAAATTATGGGATGAAATGATTCAACAACATTCAATGTCATTGAAATATTTTCAAAATCGTTATTTTGAACATTTAGAAAAGGGATATCTAAACACTTTACATAGAATTCAATATGATAGCAAATGTTATTCATCCAATCCTTATGCTCACTTCAAAAGATTGATAAAAGAAAGAGGTATTGAAGATATTGATTTATATAAAAATACTTATTCCGCATCATTCGAAACAGACAAAAAAGAATTGAAAGAAAAAACACTTCAAGAAAAAATTGATTCATTTGATATTGCAAATGAGGAATATTCCAAAATAAATAAAATTCTAAAACTTGATATAAATAATGCTGATGAATTCAAAATGTATTTTATTGACAATAATTTACTTCATAGACATTGGAATATATCAACAATGTTTTTTCAAAAAGATATTGATATAAAATTTGATAATTTTGATTATTTCTCTGAAAATTTTACAACCAATAAAATCACAAAAGAAAAAACTAAATTGAAATTATTACAAGATATGAAAATTGAATGTGAATGTTTAGACCCTTATGATATAACACCAAAAAAAATATTTGATAAAAAGTTGTTAGAAGATTATAAAATTATTTTTAGAAATCGTTCTAAAAGTCTAAAAGCAGATACAATTTATGATTGCCAAAAAATTATTGTTGGAATGTATAAAAAATTATTTGGAGATATTATTGATAGTAAGAGAAAAAAAATTGATGGTAAATGCAAATATAATTATTCAATAAATAATGATTCAATTATTCAAGATAAAAAACTATTTGAAATAAGAAATAAAATATCAGATAAAGTAAAATTTGTAGAAGATTTAGAAAAAGAAAATGAATCTCTAATTCTTGATATTGATATATAATATGTTATGTATTATATATATGAAAAGTTCCAATTTGGCATCATTTTACTTACTGAAAATAAATGCCAATTTGGAACCTTCACAATTATGGATTATGATTTGGAATTATATCCAAATCATTCTCTTCAACTATTTCATCTTTTTTAGGTGGTACTGTTTTTGGTTTAGACTTCTTATCATCTTTTTTATCTTTCATACTTTTGTATTGGTCTTCTAAATCCTTCATTTCTTCTTCATTTGGAGGTCGTCTTTCACATTGAAATATATAGCATAAATTCATTTTGCAATGGCATTTAGACTGCCAAATTACAAGCAACAATGAAGCAACAGCACCAAGCACTAAAACAATAGCACCAGCGGCTTGATCCACTGAAAAGTCTTGAAGTGTACCTTCATTCGATTCTGACATTATATATATTTTTTGTATAGAAAATATTTTATATAGTATTATTATATATAATAATGCCTAGAAATAAATTGAAATTTAGCGGCCAAAGTTCTTCAAAATTAGAAATGGAAATTGCAGAAGTACAGGAAAAAGATAATATTGGATTAGATAAAGCATTTGAAAAAGTAATGGGTTCAACTCATAAAGAATTTTGTGAAGCACAACTTCTAGAATCTTCAACCCTTCTATCATTAGACAAAGATGAAGTAAAGTCTAAAATTGTAGCATATAGAACACAGAAAGCAATAGATGATGCGGCAGCGGCAGCAGCAGCAGCGGCAGCAGCAGCAGCAAAGGGAATATAAAAAATGCCGTATAAAATAATTATATTATAGTAATATATATATATATAATGCCCCCAAAGAAAGTACCCAAAGGTTCACACAAGATGCCAGATGGTTCAGTGATGAAAGATAGTGATATGCCAAAGAAAAAGGCATCCAAGAAAGAAGCACCCAAGAAAGAAGCACCAAAAATGAATTGGAAGTCTCATCTTGCTGATGTTTATGCTGCAGGAAAAAAGAAAGATTCATCATATAAATATTCACAAGCAATGAAGGATGCCAAAAAAACTTATAAGAAATAAATATATATAGATTTTATAAGATAATAATATATAATGAAAACAATTGCAATGCTTATTCCATCAACTACAAAATTTAGAGATTGGAAACAAATGGAGGATACATACCTTTATAAATATCAAAAGTTATATACTCAATATCAAGTAACATATTATATAGGATATGATTTTGATGACCCAATATATTCAAAAGAAAACGAAAGAAATAAATTCAAAGCAAACTGGATTGAATGTAAATTTGATAAAGGTAATGTTGTAGCAATATGGAATCATCTATACGAACAAGCAAAAAATAAATATAATTATTATTGGATTGTAGGCGATGATATCAAATATCCACAAAAACCCATTGGTATATTTGAATTATTATCAAATGCATTAGATAAAAATAAAGGATTAGGAATTGCTGGTTGTTTCAATGGTAATCCAAAATTACCGATGACACAATTTCTAATAACTGATGTACACTATAAAATATTTGGATATGTATTTCCACCAAAAATAAAAAATTGGTTCTGTGATAATTGGATGCTTATGCTTTATAAAGATCATACTTTTTACTTTCCTAATATATCAGCATTGAATGCTGGTGGTATGCCAAGATATCAACCTATTGATGCTGGGGAATTATGTTCTGAATTAGCAGATAGAGATAGAAGAAAATTACATTTGTATAAGGCTAGGAATTACAATAAATAATTTTCATATATTATAAATTATATAAATATATAATATATGCCTAGTCAAGTTATCACAAATAATTTACTACTAATAAAAATATTAGAATTATTAGAAGAACAAAAAAAAGAAATAGAAATTCTAAAAGCATATATCAAAGAAAAAGTTCCTGAACCTGAACCAATATCAACTGGTTGGTTTAGTTGAATATTTGTTTCAATACTTCAATATGTCCTTCCATTCTATTTAGTTCAATATTTACATCCTTATCTAAAAAAACATCTTTATCACACGTATTCTGCTTATGTGCTACACAAATCATACAGTGTTCAACTGCTGTCATTCCACATCTATTTTCAGAGAAATCAACCATTGAAGAACCTTCACCAGTTCCTTTCTTTTTGAATCCACCTATTGAGTTGAAATACTTTTTTGTGAAACACATTGTCGCTTCGTGTGCTTGTCTTTTATTTGCACATCTTATATATGTAAATTTATAATTATGTAAAGGATAAACAAACAACATTTGAGGTGAACCAACCAATCCATATTTTTTATCTAATAAAGAACCAATTGAATATTTCAAATATTCTGGACAATAAATATCATCATCATCCATATTTGCTAAATATTTATTTGTTGAATTCTTTACTAATAAGTTTCTTTTTTCTCCAATTGACAAGTGCCGTTGTGGTTTATAAATATATTTTATTTGAACAGGAGAAACTGCTTTTATAGTACTTATAAGGGTTTCATCAGTAAATAGAGGATTTGTTGGATGGTCATCATAAATAACCCATTCTAATTTATTTTTATTATATTCTAAATTTTGAATATTATAAATCATCAAAGGGAGAAAATTTCTTCTATTCCAAGTAGGAGTCAAAATACTTACATTTGGAAATTCCATATATTATAATTATAGAAAATAAAATCTATACTAATATATATAGAATATGTCATTTATTGAAGATTTGAAAACTTTACTTGAACAGCCTAAAGGAGATAAGAAAAGAAGTGAAAAGACAGTGAAGATGTATATTGCTAATATAAAAAAATTATATAAGATCTTAGATTTTGAAGATGAAATGGAAGATTTAGATTGGTTGACTGATGTTGAAAAGGTTACAGATATATTAGCTGATAAACATTTTACAACTCTAAGAAATTATCTAAATTCAATTATTGTAGCATTGATAGCAACTGAATATCCAGAAGAACTAATAAAAGAATATCAATCTATTAGAGACCAATACAACAAACAATATATTGATGAGAATGCTACTGGTGTAATATCATCAAAACAAGAAGACAATTTTGCAACTATGGATGAAATAAATAATGTAATAAAAGAAATGAAACAAGAAATTGATTATAAAAAATTATTCAGAAAAGATATTTCATCAAAAGAAAAAGCATTTCTACAAATGTATGTAATGATAAATATACTTACACAATATCCATTTAGGAATGATTTAGCAGGTATGAAATATATCAAGAAAAAACCATTCAACAATTTATCAAAAGAAGAAAAACAAAAAAATAATTATTTATTACAAGATGGAAATAAATTTTATTTTATTTTGAATGAATATAAAACCCAAGCAAAATATGGTGAAAAGAAAATTCTAGTTGAAAAGAATAATTTACCATCATTACTAAGAAAATATATTCCATTATTAGATTCAGAATATTTATTTGTTTCATCAACTGGAAAACCAATATCAAGAAATTCATTGACTCAATTATTATCAAAAACTTTTGAGAAATATTTAGGTAAAAAAATCAGCACAACACTTCTGAGAAAAATATATATGTCTTCAAAATATGATCCTAAACTAAATGCTGAGATGGAAAAGGATGCTGAAATTCTCGGACATTCAAAAGAAACGGGTCAGTTGATATATACTAAATCAAAAGAATAAAAGGTTCCAAATTGGCATTTATTATCAATAGTAAGTATCGTGCCAAATTGGAACCCATACAAATTTTTTATAAAAAATTATAATATATATTATATTATATATATATTATTATGGCGGGTCAATTCTCAGATACTACTATTATAGAAGCTAACAGAATATTCAGTGAAGAATATCTAGGTGGAAATTCTACACAAAAAGCATTATTCACAAATAAGACAGCACCTATACAACTAAAAGCTGGTGATGAGATATCTTTACATTCTGGATATATTAGTGAAGTTGGTGCAGGTGGTGACGTGATGGAATTCACTGGTAAAAAAAGAGAACTAAATAGGAAACAAATAGAATATTCACTTTCATCAACATCTAACACAGATTCATTCCCTGATAAATATTTACCTTATGGAGTTGAAAAAAGAGAATGTTCTAATGTATCAGCATCATATGTAGTTACAGATAATAAAGCAAGTATTCAAATAAATTATTATACTAATCTAAATGGTGATTGTCATATATTATTACCAAGAAGATTTGATAAACAATATGCACAAGATGAAGGTGACCCTAAAAATTATGAAAAAAATTGGACTAGTTATGATTCATATGCAATGGGTGAAGTTAGAACTCAACCAAATATTCAACATCAATTGAGTGCTGATTGGCACAATTTCCACGCAGATGATACATTGAAAATAATTAGAAGAAGAAGATTAGTTGACAATTCAAGAATGAAAATATATAGTAAAACAAAACAAGCATATGCTTCTGGAAGTAATACATCTGATGTACCTGGTACATATACTGGTTCACATTATGCTAATCCATTATTATATGATTTTATTCCTTACAGAGAAATTGTTGATTTTGAATTGCCAGTTGGTTATGATGCTCCATCTAATATTGCTAATTCAATTACAAATCAAATGACAAAAACAAATTCAATCACTCCAATCAATGCTTCTGTTGGTTCTGGTGCAAATGCTTTTTACAAACAAATATCTACTAAATTAGAATCAGCAACTTATAAAGCATTTTATTGTGCTAATGAATCAACTTTTTCAGCAATTACAAGTTCATTCTATAATGATGGAGCAACTACTTGGGATGATAATACAATGAATTATTTATCTTGTTATAATTATATTGGAGTAAAAAGGTCAGAATTTTTTGATAAAGGACGAGCATTGGGAATGCAGTTCGGTGCTGGTAATACAGTCGTAGCAGGAGATATAGCAATAGCAGACAGAGCAACAGCAGATATAGTTTTGTCACTTGACTGGAATGGGGTAAATTCAAATGGTGTTTTATATTTAGATGCATTGAAAGACTTTTTTGAAGCAGAAGCATTATATCCTGAATTTTGGGATTATGATTATAATACAAATGTAACAATTGATAATTCAAGATTCGTTCATATAAATAGTTCTAATTCAGCAAGTGAAGATGGTTCTTCTATGTTAGGACAAGATAATACACGAGCAACAGAAGATGGAACAAGTTGTCCTATATTTTGTTATTTTGATAAATCACGAGCAAATACATATTCAGATGGAATTGATGATGACCATTTGTGTTATGGATTCGCAAAACAAGTATTAGGTCAAATTGCATTGACTACATCTAAAATTGGTGGTATTCCAACAACTCAAACAAATATATTCAATAGTGCAGGAAAGATAAAAACATTGACACCAATAGGATATGATAAACATAGTTCAGCATATGGCAATTCACATTGTATATTATATAGTGGTACGTTACGAGAATCAGCAAATGGTACTTGGGGTTTTCAAGATACTGATGCTAATGACCAATTAGTATTCACTAATGAATTATTGAAATTTACATATTTAGGTGCTCAATCACCTTTATTGAATTTTGATACTGTGGCAAGTCGTTTCACTATGTCTTATTTACATTCACCAGAACGAGTAGGAATGCAGTTCGCTGCTGGATTGAATGATGAGGAATATACAGTTCCTACTGATGCTAATACTGAATGTTTCAAACTCAATAAAACTCCATCTCATTGGACTTATACTCCTGATTTGAAACCATATACATTTTCTAATAAAGAACTTACAAAAGCAATATTCCCACATAATTTCAATTTCGGTAGATTCAGAATAACTGATTCACAAACTGGAATATTTATTGAATCATTTGGAGAAGGAATTGATGAAAGAAAATACTTTGAGACTTTCTGGTTCAAATTAGGTTTTTCATTCAATCAATTTTATACACCAACAAAAGATTTGAAAAATTGTCAAAAAAGGATTGATTCTATTACTGACCCAAATATGACATTGATTACAACTAATGCTGATGTAACATCTGGTAATTCTCAATCATTCAATGTAAATATATTTAGTAATGAGATGTTTACAGCACAATGCCCAGCAGTTCAAAATGCTGCTGATGAAGCAGTTGACTTGACGGTGCCTTCTATTACTACTTCTACAAGTTCAGCAATAATAACTGCGGATAATTTACCAACAAAAACAAAACGACCATATTTTATTGTTAGATCATCTTTACTAGGTCAACCAACATTTCAAGGTGGTGCTAATTCAGGACAATTATACCCAGTCATAGCAATAGTAAATAAAATAAATGGTTATTCTGATTTTTTCAGTTTAGAACAGAATCAAATATTATATACAATTACAAAAGATATGACTATAACAAGTATAACAACTAGTATTCACGACCCTGACCAAACATTGGCAGAAGTAGATGATAATACATCTGTAATATATAAAGTAAAAAGAAATAGAAATCAACCTAACCTAATTGAAAATATTTTATCTTCTCAAAAGAAATAGTAATATAGAATATATGAATATAGAATATTTGCAGAAAGCAATTTCAATTCTTGTTGAATTAGGTGAAAAGGATTTAGCAGATGAAGTAAGAAATATAACTTATTTATTTTTATATACAGAAGATGATAAAATGGATGATGATTATGAAAGTGAAGAAGATTATACTGATTCTGATATGGAATCTGAATAAATAGAGCATACCCTCTATATTATATAATAATTTATATAATATATAGACCATAATATGGTGTAAATCTAACTATTTTTATAATAAAATTATAATTTTATGATAGAAATCAATAGATTTAGTGCTGTTTTATGCTCTCTTAGTATATTTTTTTCTATATTATTTAGACCATATATCAAAAATATTATCTTATTTACTTGTATATATGGAAATTCATAAAAGTTTTAGTAAAAATGACATGATTGAATTGATTGAAGTATTCAAAATGGATATTGATTATTTTGATATTACAAAAACGAAACTGTCAAAACAATTATTGAAATATATAAATGATAATGAAACATTTATTCCTAATATAGAATATTTTATAAATAATAAAAAAGAGTTGGTTGACTATTTATCAAAACCAAATCAAATAAAAGTTTCAACTTATCAAAAGAAAGAAATAATGTACATTGCTAAAAATATATTATTATATTGCAATCAAGGTTGTTTTCATAATACATCATTTATAGATGAATATGAATTGATGGATTGTGCTAATTATATAAAATTTTATGGAGATATTCCAACAGTTAGAAGAGCATTGATTACACTAAATAAAAATTATATAGAAAAATTTGAAATACATATATCCCCTAAAATAAGATTTGAATTAGAGAAAAAAAAGAAGATGAAAAAAGATAGACCAATCGTAACATTCAAATATGGCAAGTTTACTCTTTTTGAAATATCATAGCATTGTAATTATGTTCTAATGCTTTCCATTCTTTTTCTAATAGAAAAGGAATTGCAGTGCATCCTTTTCCTTTTACTGCTGAAAATACATCATCAATACAAATAAGTGAATGATTACTATTTTTATTATATACTTCTGTTACCATATCTAGATGACTTTTCCAACTATTATTATTAGTTATTTCTGTATCTAATATATTTTTATATTTATCTTTTCTTTCATCAGAATGCCATTCGTGGAAATAATCAAAACCATCTAAATATAAATAATCAATTTTTGTAATTGTTTTTAGATAATCTTCACCTTTCATTGTTATTGCTTCATAATTTGTAAAATTTATTTTCTTTGCTTCTTTATGAACATTAGCAGAACAATCTTTATCCATATCTACTGAAATAAGTTTCATATTATGTTTCTTGCATAATTCCATAAAGAACCCTGTTGAATTTTGACCTTCCATATATTCTCTAACAGAACCAACTTCAATGATTACTTTTCCATCTAGATCATTCTGTTTTAGTATATGTTCTTCTAATAGTTTATGTCCGTGATAACTCATATATATAATTATAAAATATTTTTATTTTTATATTTATCTATAATATATTATATGAGTGAAAAAGTAAAGATAACATATCAAGGAGAATCAAAAATGGTTCCAAAGAATTATGTTGAAGGATTGAAAGGTGCAGATAGAAGAAAACAAATAAAAAGTATATTTGAAGGAACATATAGACCAGATACAAAATTCAAATCAAAAGAAAGTTCTTGGACTAAAAAATTCAATACTAAATATGGAAAAGAAATTGATAAGATGAAAGGTGGTAGAAGTAAAGCAAATATTGCTAAAGTGAGCGGTATCCCAGTAAAGGCAATAAATGAAGTTTTCAAGAAAGGAGAAGGGGCATACTATAGTGCTGGTTCTCGTCCTAATCAATCACCACAAAGTTGGGCTTATGCCAGAGTATATTCTTATATTCTTGGTGGTCCAGCAAGAAAAGTTGATGCTGCTATTACAAAAAAATACAATGTCAAATTTCCTAAATAATAATTGATATTTTTGTAATATACTATAGATTTTTTTATTATATATATATATAATAAATGAAATTCCAAACAGTAAAGAATGAACAAACAATTCAAGCTGAAAAGATATTTAGAGAAATAGTCCAAAATTGTGTTGTAGGTAATGACTATATTTTGGTCTTACGTGATAAAGAAAATGAAATTGAAAAATTGAAATTTCCTAAAAGTTTTATATTAGAAGAGGAATATCCAATTGTTGTATTGGATAAAAAGAAGAAGTTGACATCTTGGAATATATCAAGATCATTATTGAATTTACCAGATAATGAAACATTATATAATAAATATCATACATTGAAAAGAAGTATTGATTTTGTATTTGTTGGCAATGGTGATATTCAATATAAAAGAGATAAGAAAAAATGGGTTGATAATAGAGAAGGTATTGATTTATTTTCATTAGGTTGTAAAGTTGGATTTGAATTAGTTTTGACTTGTGATGTAGATAATGATAAATATAATGATTTAGATGAATATAATATAAAACCAATATATCGAGTTGATACATTGGAACTAATAAAAGTATATAATAAATATCAAGAACAAGATGCAATTCCAAATTATATTCCAGTAAGTAAAATATTATAAATAATTTGTCGGGTGATTGACATTTATTATATATATAAATAATTGTGTCAATCACCCGACAATTTGAAATATTCAGAAATTTCTTTTGTTTCAATTGCTTTCCTAATTGATTCATTTTCTTTTTTATTATAATTAGTAACAGATAATTCTCTGTTATTTATTACAGCGAAACCAGCAGTCAAGAATGCTGCATCATGCCAAGATTGACGATGAATTCTAGTTCCATTTGGTATATTGTAATTATCACCTTTTCTTTGATAATCATTGAAAAAATAGTTTGGGTTTTCTTTTGGTGTTTCTGTTATTTCTAATGTACCATTTTGTAATTGTTTACATTGAGGTAAAAATTCAACATAATTACAATCAATACCAAATAATGATATTTTCTGATATCCCATAAATAATGAGAATACATAACCAGCAGAACCAGAACACCAATCAACCAAATATCTGAATAAACATCTTTTATTTTGTTGAAGATCTTCTAAAAATATAATTGATTCATAATCCTTTGCTTCATTCCAATTCCATAATATTTGTTTAGTAAATAAAAATTTTTTACATTTTTTATTTATTACCATTTCTTTTATTTTATCAAGATGTGATTTTAGAACTACATAATCTACACAACAATAGTAAGTTGGATACCAATTCACCTTCTCCCAATATCTAAAAGCAACACACATTCCCATTGTATCACATTCTAATTTTGTAAAATCTATATTAGATAAACTTTTTCCATTTCCTAAAATAGCAATTTCTTTCATATATAATTATAATAGATTTTATATTTAGGCATTATATACATCAAGCAAACCATTTGTAATAGTTGCTATTTTGAGGTATTCAACCCAAGCACGTTGGACGTAATTAGTGCCAGAAAGGGTATCATATTTAGTATATAATTCAATTCCTTTTCCAGATACTCTTTCATTTCTATTTAGTCTATGTGCTTGATAAAAATTATTACCAGCAAGGAAAGTAGATTGAGTATATCCAACAATTGTATTCGTATCAACAGTAGCTTCTCCTTCACGATTCCAACCATCACGAGATGTGAAAGGAGTCATACCTTCTGATAATGTAGTTAGATTGTAAATTCGTGCAGTATTAGTAACATCAATAGGATATAAGAATTCATTGTTGTATCTTACATTGAGATTGACATTGAGACCACCAGCATCAGGGAATTCAGATTGATAAGCATTGAATGGATTAGTTTCTCCTTCATCAACAAGATTATTCATTGAATGAATAATCTTTGTCACGATTCTACCAGCACCACCAATATTTCTGATGTTATTGGCAGCAGCAGCAGGAACCAGTGATTGTTTGGATAAACTATAATCGTGATAAGATAAAGTAATTTGAGGATTTGCAGCAGCATATGCTTCCATTTGTTCTGCTGGATAATATATGTGGTCAATTAGCATATGGACTTTATTGAGGTCAACATTATATGTCTTACCACCAGCTTCATTATTATCAAGAGATAATCTCTTTTTAGAAGTAGCACTAACAAGTGATAGTTCAACAAATAATGGATCACGTAGCATATATAATGGAAGTTGATTCATTTTGAGGAATGGGAATAAATCACTCATACTAATTTGGAAAACAGGCGTTTTTTGGGCGGATAAATAGGTTGGGAGTTTAGTATTATCAGCAGCATTACCATCATCTACATATAAACCAGTATCAATTCCAATACCATCACCAGCAGTATTACTGAGAACAGTTTTAGATGTGGATTTAGAAGTATTGTAATAAGTTTCATAACTCATAATTCTTCCAGTTGTAATAGATTCACGCTCTTTGTTATTTTCTCCGGAAACAAATAATGAACGATATGCCATGTAAAAATTCCAATCATCAATTTCAGATAATGTCTTTCCACCACATTTTAGAGTTGCACGTTCAATAAGAGAATTGACACCAACACCAAGAGGGAAGAACGATTTCTCAGCAATACCCGCTTCCATAGAAATAGTAAGCTTTGAATTACTATGTAATATACCTTTATTATCAATCTGAAATCTTATAAAATTTTGACTTTTTGTAACTGGTTCATATACAGTAGTATCATAATCCATTTGTAAATTAGAAGGAATAGACCCAATTTTCACTAAATCAGGAATATTGTTTTCAGTAGGTTTTACTTCGCCAGAAATATCAACACTCATTTCTTGTGGTTGTTCCATTTTTATAATATATATATTATTATAATATATTATAATTTATGATAAAAAAACAATTATTTCTATAATACTTACGATACAACCTGAACGTTGCCATTTGAAATAATTAGAGTATTTTTGTTTAGGGCAAATAAATATAATGCATTAGGGAAATCACTTTCTAGTCCAATGTTCAATTGTAAACCTAATGGAGTATTTTTGAACGATACTCCATCATTAGATATATGATCGTATGATACACCAATTCCAGCAGTGCTACCACCGTCATTGTAATCTTTGTATGAAAGTTGAGATTCAAAAATATTTGTGTTATTACTTGGAGTTACAGAAGTTCTACCTAAATCACTAAATATTTTTATAGCATTCATAAAGTTTCTTACAACTTGGGAGTCAGCATCTTCATTTACAGGGTCATCCTGTTGTAAAGTATCAATGTTGTATAAGAAAGGAAATCGTTCTCCTGCTCTCTGCCATATTACTTGTTTTATCATAGCAGTAGAAGCATCAGAATTCATAGGATATAAAGTTGCTAAACCATCATGAACTAAATTGTTTATAAAAGCACTTGGAACAAAAGTTCCAAATATACTCATAACTTTTGATAATCCTAAATTCATAGATAATACAGCATTAGTAGAATTGACAGTTTGATAAAATGATTTGATACTATTGTATTCAAGAACAGTTTGTTTTTGACTTTCTAATTGAGAAAGCATATCTGGGTCAGGAATTGCAGTTTCACCAGTTAGATTGACCTTAGATAATTCATAGAATCCAGAACTGAAAGAAGCACTACTAGTAGAAGCAGAAAAGAATACGTTAGCACTTGGAGATAAATTGATAATTATTTCTAATCCACCAATTCCCCATTTAGAAGATAATGGTAATGGATTATGTCCGTTCATTAGTCCAGAAACTAATGGGATAGAAAAAGAACCAGGTTCTTGATCGTTGACAACAGATGTTCTCTGTACTTCAAAATTTGGTAAAGTAAGGGCAGTAGTTCCAAAATTAGTAAAACTATCTTGTTTAGAACTTCCAACAGGAATGTATGTGGAACAGAATCTATTGTAGTTTTCAATTTCTTCAATAGTATCACCATTGAAATTTTGGAAAGTTAGAGAATCTATAATAGAATAAACTCCGATTGCTTCATTCATTCTCATTCCAGTTGTTGCTTCTGCATCATTTTCAGCAGTATCTCTAAAACACTTGAAGAAACCATTTAGTCTTACGGTTCCAGGAATTAGGTGTCTATCAGAATCAGGAATTCTAATTCTAATGGTAGGATTACCAGATTTGTCATAGGACAGTTTTCCATCGCTTTGGGTATTATCAGGGACAATCTCAAAATGAGTAGTAGACATATTATATATATTTATAATATATAATAATTCTATTATTATTTATTTTTTTTTTAGAATTTATAATTCAACAGAAATATCATCACCTTTGATAACTAATCGGCGAAGATGGAAAACATAATTATTCCATAATTTATTGAAGGTTGGAGCAGTTCCAGTATATTCAACTTGGAGTGAGAATGATTTACCACGGCAATCATATACACCATCTTGTAATGCTAATGCTCTGCCTACTACACAGTTTCTCTGGAAAGCTCTGAAACTTCTTGGCTGAATACCAGCTTGAATAAGTGCTTTCTCTAATTCAACTAATGGTTGCTGGTCAATTGAATCTTTATCAGAAATATTTTTAGTAGATATCTTTCTAGATGGTTGTAATCTGTTATTGTAATTGAATTGATAGTTTGTAAGTTCATCCCAAATACCAACTAATCCACCACGAGTATTCTTCATAGCAACATCATAGGTATTATCAGCAAATTCATATGCATCTTCACAATTCAGTACAGAAGCAGTGCTTCTAACAGTAGCATCAGTAGGGATAGATAAAATTGATTTAGCACGAGAGAAATTTAGCGGTAAATTATATTAGCAACAACATCAGATGATAACATAGAATGTCTGAAATTAGAATAGGATAAGAAGTCATAAACCATAGAACCACCTTCTTTCATTTGTTTATTCATCTGTGCTTTGTATGAATCAGGCATTTCTAATTTTTGAAGAATTAGTTCAACATTAGAAACTTCATAAGTTGGTTCATATGATACATCTAGATCAGCAGCCTTAGTAATAGCAGAAAATAATACGAAATCTTGTGTAACGGTTGAACCATTGTTTGCCATAGGTGTATTATCATTTATATCAATTTTTAGTAAGCCTTTATTATCATCAGCAGTTGCACTCGCAGAAATTCCAGTAATAATAAAATCAGAAGCATTATTTTTGGCAATATGGGTAAAATTTTTTGTATCAACAAACCTAATAGTTTCACCAACAACAAAAGGGAAATTTTCTACACCAATATTATGATTGCTTCTATCAACATAGAAAGCACCTGCATTAGCGCCATTAGCCCAAGTGTTAGGAACTTTGCTACCATTGAGAGAATGGAATCTTGGATTGAGTGTGGTTCTGTTATTTTTGTTTACAGAATCTAATTGTCTGAATACAACATTAGTTTGTTCTAAAATTATTTCTAAACGTAATCCCATAGTATTAGGGAATATTCTATCATTCTGGAAAATTCCAGTATGTAATGGAAGTAATAATTTAGCAACTACATAATCATCATTATCAAATACCTCAGTAGTATCAGAATTAGCTACTCTGTCATAATATGGAGAATTTACATGATTGACATTATCAGATTGAGTAGATGAATCAGTTCCTCTGTAAAAAGAAGTTGCACTCATAGTTCCTTCTGTCATCTCTCTTTTATTTCTAATATTACCATTACTTTCATAATCATACATAACAGATACAGCCGTATTATATCCTTGAATTTCTTCTAATAGAATACCATTCTGAGTGTATACTCGTAAATCTTTGATGAGAACTTGACCTCCAATATATTCATCAAGAGATAATCTAGTTGGTCGTTTTCCAGAAGGAAGACTAATTTTCACATCACATTTGAGATATGATTCTTTAGGTTGGAAAAATTGAACATCACGACCAATAGTAATATCAATTTTCTGTCCACCTCCATATGATAAACCATTCTCAGATGGAATGGCAACCTTACTTTGTCCAATAGGAATTTTATCTTCTGCGGTCCAATAGCCAGCGGATGACATTTCTATATATATAATTATAATATATATAAAAAATTTATTTATTTATTTTTGTAAAACACAACAATGCCCGAATTCTTGAATAACTTTATAACCATAATTTTCTAAAATGTATTTTACTCCTTCTTCAACCTCATTCCAACTTGGGTCTTTATAATTATCAAATACTATAATACCATTATCTTGAACGAAATTTTTATAATTTATAAAATCATCAATTACTCCTTGTTTAGAATGATCGCCGTCAATAAATAAATAATCAACTTTTACATTCAGTTTTTTGAAATCTTCTATAGTATCATTACTTTTACCTTTTATAAGTGTATATTTGTGATTATGTTTATTTGCTTCATCAATATTACTTTTTACAATATCTAGATGATTTGTCAGGTCTACTTTTCTATGTGGGTCATATGATTTTCCATAATATCCATCAAATGGATCAATACCAATAAAATGACATTCTTTATCAGATTCCATCAATTGAATAATAGAACCACCATATAATACTCCAATTTCTAAATATACTTTACAATCCATTTCATCTTTCAATTGAACTAATCTTTTTAGGTTTGGACTTTTGCAAATTTCACCAATCATTCTATATATATATATACATTATATATTTTTTAGAAAGCACCAGTTCCGCTAATACTTTTAGTGTTATCAGTAACCTGAGAAGCAACTAATCCAGCAGCAGCAAGACCAACTGGTGCAGTTTCAGTGCCTTTCATATCTCTTGCTTGTGAAGCATCTTTATCTTCTTTATCAGCAATATCTTCAATTTCACCAACTCCACCAGATATAGCCGAAATAGCACTTGCCGCAGCAGCAGCAGGAGCCAGAACTGGTAAAAAGATTGAAGCAACATCTAAGGCACCAGCAGCAATAGAAGCAACATTTGATGTTTTATCAGCGACATTATCTCCTGCGATTTTACCTTGTGAAATATCATCAGCAATACCACCTATAGCACTAACCACACCTAATCCAGTTCCTAATTTTCCAGCAGCATCACTCGCATCTCCAAACAACTCCCCAGCAGATTTAGGTGGTTTGACTTCAGCTTCACCAGTTGGAGGAGCACTGGTTCCAGAACGTGGAGCAGGAGCAGCAGGTCGTTCTTCTGGAGTAACAGGAGCATCAGCAGCAGTACCTTGGGTATTAGCAGTATCTTCAAGTGGTGTAGGTTGAGGGTCAGCATCAGATGTTGGGTCTCTTGTTTTTTGTGAGAAATTAGACATTGAATTGAATACCTTTTTAGCATTAGCAATTCCACCTTCACCTTGAACGTAATTTCTGAAGCCACCAGCAGCCTTTACAGCACTATATGTTTTATAAGAAGTATTCAAAGCACTACCAACTCCATATGTATCAGTAACATCATGCATATATTGGTCAGTTCTTTTTTGACCTTCTAAATCGTTTTTTTGTTTGTTTAGAGTTTGCATTATTTCTTGATTTCTAACTTTTATAGCATCATTATGTTGCATTGCTTCATTCGTCAAAGCATTACCTTGACTTATCGCTTCAACAGTTCCAAAAGTATCAGACATTATTATATATATTATCTATATAATAAAAATATTTTAGTATTTTTATTTTTGCGGTTCCAAATTGGCACAATTCTACTTACTGAAAATAAATGCCAAATTGGAACCGGTTCCAAATTGACACAATTATATACGTTTATAATATATATAGATTTTCTCATATATATTATATAATGGGTTATTATCAAA
>Ga0181400_1000297_pt1 | contig 20977 bp, 25 predicted proteins | sample 23SPOviralmetaG_FD_130129 | JGI IMG/M metagenome (GOLD analysis project Ga0181400, IMG submission 130129) | Marine viral communities from the oligotrophic San Pedro Time Series (SPOT) site, San Pedro Channel, CA, USA - 23 SPOT_SRF_2011-06-22 | ecosystem: Environmental > Aquatic > Marine > Strait...
GACGAAACCAATCCTGAGAAGTTTACTAACACTGCTCTCGTAGAACTGAACGAGTTGATGCGTGAGTATTACACTGGACTGAGGCAGACCATGCTCAGACAAAAGATCACTCTTAGTGCTTTCATCAACAAAGACGAGCAGTCCCTTAGCCAATACATGGACCTTACTCTTAAAAACGTAAACCAAGGGATCAAACAGAAACCCTTTAGCCTAAAGGATCTATTTCAATAATATGAATAAATCAAACAAAGACCTACTGGATGAACTGATGGCTTTGACCATCGAGGAACTCCTTACTGTAATCAAGAGCGGAGAAGCTACTCCTGCTACACTTAACGTAGCTCGGCAACTGCTCCGCGATAACCAAATCACTTGCACTATCAAGGAGAACAGTCCACTGTCAGAGCTTGTAGACGTATTACCTTTTGATGAATACAGAGAAGATACCAGAGAAGTTAAAGGACTTTAGGAACTTTTTATACTATGTCTGGCACTCTCTTGAACAAATTAAGAGAGACCCTACGCCCATACAATACGACATTGCGGGGTTTATGCAAAACGGCCCTAAGCGTGGTGTTATTCAAGGCTTTAGAGGTGTGGGCAAGAGTTGGATTTGCTCTGCTTTCGTGGTCCACCAACTACTCCTTGACCCCTCGAAGAACATCCTTGTCGTCTCTGCTTCTAAAACTCGTGCTGATGATTTCTCGACGTTCACACTGAGACTGCTGCACGAGCTGCCTCTACTGGAACACCTCAAGCCTAAGAACGACCAGCGCTTCAGTAAGGTATCTTTCGATGTTGGACCCGCCCCAGCATCCCACGCACCCTCTGTTAAATCATTGGGTATAACCTCCCAGCTAACTGGTAGTCGTGCTGATATTATTATCGCTGATGATATTGAAGTCCCCACTAACTCAGCTACGCAGACTATGCGGGATAAACTGAGCGAACAGATCAAGGAGTTTGACGCTATTCTCAAACCAGACGATGGTAGCAAAATCTTGTTCTTAGGCACCCCACAGTGCGAAGACTCAGCTTACAGAAAGCTAGGAGAGCGTGGATACAATCTTAAGGTATGGCCTTCTGAAAGTATTACAGAGAAGGTCAATACAGGCGTCTACGGAGGAAGCGTATCCAGTCTCTGTATCGCAGAAAAAGCTGGAGAGCCTACTGAACCTACTCGATTTAGTGAATTTGACCTAAATGAGCGTAAAATATCTTACGGTTCTGCTGGTTATGCCCTCCAGTTTATGCTCAATACGGCGCTTTCTGACGTTGACCGCTTCCCTCTAAAGCTAGGAAACATTATTGTCCACGACATCGACAACGACCTCGGCCCTGAAAAGCTGGTATGGGCGCAGTCTCCTGACCTAGAGTGGACTAACCTTCCGTGTGTAGGTCTCAGGGGTGACCGCTTCTACCGCCCAATGAAGGTTGTAGGAGATATGGTTCCATATACAGGCTCAGTTCTTGCTATTGACCCTTCAGGACGCGGTAAGGATGAGACTGGCTACGCTGTAGCTAAGATGCTTAACGGAAGTTTGTATATTCCAGAAGCTGGTGGTCTCAGTGGCGGCTATGACGAGGATACGTTGGTATCACTGGTGCGTATAGCCAAGAAAAACAAGGTTAACAAGATTGTTGTCGAGTCTAACTTTGGTGACGGTATGTTCACGCAGCTTATACAGCCTATATTACGCCGAGAATACCCCTGTAGCATCGAAGAGGTAAGGCACTCGGTCCAGAAAGAGAAACGGATTATAGATACCTTAGAGCCTCTTCTAGGAGGTCATAGACTTGTTATCGATCCCTCCGTTATTGAAAAAGATTTTAAGTCTGCTCAGAAGTATTCACCTGAGCAACAGCTTCACTATATGTTATGTCACCAGATGACCAGAATAACTAGCAGTAGAGGCTCTATAAGGCACGATGACCGCCTCGACGCGCTGTCGATAGCCTGCAACTACTGGGTAGAACAAATGGCTCAAGACGCTAACGAGAAGATCAGCGACAGAAAAGACGAATTACTTCGCGATGAGCTGGACAATTTTAAAAACGCCTACTACAAAAGAACAGGTAAAACCAACAATTCACTATCATGGATATAGAAGACATCCCCGTAAACAAAGCAGCGGCCATCCTTGGAGAACATTACAGAAACTATGTGATAATCTTCCAAGACGATGACGAGCCTACGGGGTATGACTTGGCTTACAGCGACCCATATGCAGCTAAAGGGCTGCTAGAGTCGGCTAAAACCTACCACAACAACTACCTAGAAGCAGGCACCATCGCTGATGGCGACGATGTTGAGTGGGTAGAGGTAGACGAAGATGAAGAAAATGATAGTGACGATTGGGGAATTTTTTAACTTTTGTGTTGTTGTTGTTGTGTTCATAACATAAATGTGGTTGGGGGCGTTCTTGTCTGTGTTCAGGAGCGTCCCCTTTTGCCAAAATGTTTTTGGTAAAAATTTATGAGAGGGTAACGTATAGGTGGCTCGGCGCGATTTCCCCGTGATAGGCCGCAAATAAATAAAAATAGGGTCGCCGTGTGGCAATGTGCTTAGGTGTGCGGGCCGTATTGGACATAATGCATATTGTGCGTTGTCTCGCGCGGGCGCGTGCTATTCTTTATTGCGGCCAGCGTGTGCAGACAGCAGGCGCCGAGCGCTGGACCGATCACAACGGCGGCCAGAATAAAAAGCGCGTTTGCCTTTAAATAGGTGTTTTTTAATTTGACCGATGCGCAAGCGTTGCCAAGATGGGCGCCGATGCGGTCGCGTTTGGCCGCACAATTCACACACACACACAACACACACAGCATATGATACACAATATAACAAAGCAGGACCAAGTAACAATTGCGGCCGCGAGGCTAGCAAGTCGAATTAAAGCCGTGGACCAAGCGGCCGAAATTCTGTTGGACGTCGCACGCCAAACTAAAGGCGAGCTTAAAGACGTGCATTTGACGACCGATACAATACAACGCACGTGGGCCGCATATAATACGCTTGGCGACGCCGACTGTAAAACACGCGGCGCGGCCGAGTTGCTAGAATGTTCAACGCATACATGGCCAAGCGAAGGACCGAAAGGCGGCGACAAATGAGCAAACGATACTACGACAGGCGCTTGCGCGAGCAATTGAAGCTCTCGCGTATGCTATTAACGGCGCAGATTGCGCATACATGGAACCAAGAGTTTGGGCCAAACGTGCGCGAGATTTTAGAGCGTGCTAAAGCCGAGATTTCCGCGGCTATTTACGAAATCGACGAAAGGCTAGCCAAGTGATCGCATATAAAAGCAGTTTAAACGATGCCGAGCGTGCGCAAATTGACGATTATACCGACGACTTGTTGGCGTCAATTGAAGCCGACGGCGAGTTGCGCGAGGAATACTACGCCGATACATCCAGCGGCGCACGCATTGACTTGCGCGGCGCTTCCCACACTGAAAAAGTAACTCTAGCCGTGCGCATGGACGTGCGCGGCAATATAACAACCACACAATACGCAGGAAAATAAGAAAATGATACATACAACAACAACAACCGAGGGCTTCGGCCCAAAAATGCTCAACCTTAATATAATGGCGGGCGATATCGACGACCGCGGCGCAACGTTTGACGACGTATGCGCTATTGAAACACCGACGCCGACGGCCAGTTGGCGGCCAGTGGCACACGGGCGCACAATTGAAGCGCTAGAAAATGCGGCGAGCGCGCACGGCTTGGACGTCGTGCAGTCGAAGCATTTACTGTCTCGCGAGGGCGCGCGTTACTTTGGCCTGTTTCAAGTCAATATACCGAGCGCAAGCGGCGACATTGCAAGCGTGCTAGGTTTGCGCAATTCACACGACAAGGCGTTTCGTGCTGGTATAATGGCAGGCGACGCGCCGTTTGTTTGCAGTAATCTATGCTTTCACAACGAGATTGTGCTCGGCCGAAAGCATACGGCTGGCATGAATTTGCGCGTGCTCGGCCAGCTAATGCTCGAAGCGATAGATAGGCTAATCAGCGCGCGCGGCGTTATTGACGACCGCAACGACCGAATGAAAAATGTCACGTGCTCCGATCGCCAAGCTCACGATATCATATTGAAGGCCGCACGTAATGGAGCTTGTGCGCCGTCGCATATCGGGAAAGTTGCCGACCAGTGGCACAAGCCAGAACACGCCGAGTTTGCGGGCGAGAAAAACGTCTGGCGTTTACAAAACGCGTTTACAAACGTATGGCGTGGCACGCCGAGTGCAACGGCCAGTCGATCGGCGGCGCTTGCGCAGGTAATAAACGCCGAAACAGCTTGCGTTTAAAATAGCAACAAAAGCTTAAATGCTTTGCAAGGTCGCCGAAAGGCGGCCTTTTTTGTGGCCTATGTCTAAACATATACACAACAGCGGCCGAGCGCGGCCTTTAAAGCGCGATATCCTACAGCGGGCACACGAGACGTGTGGCACGCTTTCACAACCGTCAAAAATGCCATGCTATGGCTTTTCACTACCAGCGCAACGTTGCCAAGTGGGCGGCAAACTGCAAAGCGTCAAAAATTCGACGTGCTTCAAATGCTATGCATTAAAAGGCAACTATTTACGCGGCAACGTGCGCAATGCGCTAGAGTTACGCTATAGCAAGTTAATGCAGGCGCAGGCCAGTGGAAAGCTGGACCAGTGGGCCGAGCAGATGGCCGCGCAGATTAACGCTTGCGAGAAAAGCGGCTTTTTTCGTTGGCACGATAGCGGCGACATTCAAAGTGCGGCGCATTTGCTGGCCATCTTTAAAGCGTGCGAGTTAACGCCGCATATAAAGCACTGGTTGCCGACTCGCGAGCTAGCACACACACGAGAGGCGCTAGCGGCGCGTAAAAAGCCGAGTAATTTAACGATTAGACTTTCCGCATTAAAGCGCGAGTTTCCGCCAAGCGCGGCCGTGGCCGAAAAATTAGGCGTGCAAACTTCGACCGTAAGTTGGACCGATAGCGGCGCGACGTGTGGCGCCAATAAAAACGGCGGCGAGTGTGGCGAATGTCGCGCGTGCTGGGCGCCGAGTGTGGCAAATGTCGATTACCCATTGCATTAAAATGGTAATGCTAATATTAACGGCGGCCATGCTTTCAGTGGGCGTGCTTTGCATAATCGGCGCTTTTATCGTGCGATAAATTGACGGCGGCGCCGACGGCCAAACGAACGGCGGCCAGATTTGCGGCCCAAAATCTTGGCAGCAATTTTCCATACCCTAGGGGTAAAATTTTTATAATTATTTTTATTGACCAGCGAATTAAATTTCAGTCAAATCTGTTTTTCCGAGCAATCAAATCTGTTTTTCCACCACAAATTTATGACGTATCTGACAATTATTTTAGCACTAATTGCAGTAGAATCTACTGACAATGACAACGCAATAGGAGACGATGGGCTTGCTTACGGGTGCCTACAGATGCACGCGGCCTATGTGCAGGACGCCGCAGAGTATGCGGGGGAGCAGTGGGTGCATGGGGATGCGTTTGATCGGCAAACATCCATTGATATATTTCTTGCTTACATGGCACGCTACGCAACCGAAGCCAGATTGGGCAGGGTTGTGACGGCCGAGGATATAGTGCGCATACACAACGGAGGCCCGAACGGCTGGAAAAAAGAATCTACCAAACCACACTGGAACAAAGTCAAATCTGTTTTAGTCAACACACAAACCCAATACAAACTATGAAACTATCCGATGATCAAATCTTTGTGCTTTGCATGATGTCAAGCGTAGTGACAGCAATCATTTGCTTTTGCTACGGCTTCTACCACACGCAGTTATAAACCACACACACACACACACACACAACCATGAAAAAACTAATAAACCAACTACACACAGAGGTGCAGGATGCACTTAACGAGCCAGAGCCACACGATTATTACGAGCGGCTAGAAAGAATGGAAGCTTTAGTAAAGAAGCTTAGAGCTGAAAGCGAGGGAACTATGATTCTGTCTCGGACGGCATACAACAAGGGGTTTTCGGATGCTATGGCTGGGGACAACTTCAACCCGCCGTATAAGATTAATGATGATCGGCATGCAGACTACTCGTTTGGATTTCAAATAGGATGCAAAGAATACGAGGCATAGATCACATGGAAAAGCCACTACAATACAATCGCTATCTTATCCACCTCTCGATGATCAACCGTTACCTATGCTATCCTAAAAGCATGACGGCAAAGACATATCATCGGCACAACAAGGACGACCTGCTTGAGATGGCAAAAGATATTAACCAGTTTGAGGATGCTGAGCTGGTAGCCTTGACGCCAGCAAGAGATGTTGAAATCCACGATGGTATGAAGTATACCAACACCAGAATAAGTGGAGACGAGATGCGCCTTTCTATGGCCGATGTCATGCCTGTTGGGGGTCACACTCTCGCCGATCCTAACTCAAGCTTCTAAGGGTATTTTTGTCCCATTAAACGCTATTCCTGCCACAAAGGGCCTGATTCGTAATGAGTCAGGTCCTTTTTCTTTGGTCAAATCTGTTTTTCTGTCCATAACGAACGATCAATCTTGACTCACCTCTATATGTATACATATATAATAGTTAATAACTTGTTAACAACTAGTATAGAATACAGTTATAGCTACTTAAAGAAAGAGTTATACTACATTCTATACTATATTCTATACAACTAGTTATACTATACTTGACAGTTATAATAAAGTAATACTACAACTATCCTTAATGCAGAAACTAGATTTTCCAAACAAGGATAAAACAGCAGAGACGGAGATGCTGTCAAAGGGAGTAGATAAACTCCGTTCTCACGTAGAGTCAGCTCGTAACAGGGAAGCAGAAGCTGAGACTTGTTATGGTCAGCGACTGCTACGAGAGGCTGTTCCTTTGTTAGTAGATGGGATTGAAGATTGGTTTAAGCAACAGCGTAAATCTCCTAATCCAAGTAACGCTTATTACGAACTTTTTCAGCTGAGTCCTAAAGTTGTTTCATTCATAGCACTAAAAAGCATAGTAGATACACTGACACAGCGAAGGGCGTTAGCTTCTGCGGCTATAAAACTAGGAGCACTTGTAGAGGATGAAGCACACTTCGGAGCATTCTCAGAACATCCTAACTTTAAACAGATACTACAGGGGGCTGACAAACGCCCTAACTATAAGAAGAAGCGATACTATGTTATCCACTCTGAGAGAGGTGAAGTATCAAAAGGAGCGGCCGAAGAGTGGGAGCGCTGGGGAACTAGAATCAAGCTCCATATTGGAACTGTTCTAATTACACTGATTAAAGAGTATACTGGTTTGTTGGATTATGTTATGATCCAGACCACGAAGAGAGGGCCAGCTCGTTTTATACAGGCAACGAAAAAAACTCAGGAGTGGATAGAAGAGATGATCCGATATAACGAGGGTCTCGATCCTTTTTGGATGCCACTACAGGAGTTTCCTAAGCAGTGGACAGACAAGTGGAGTGGTGGCTATGATGTAGAGAACGGGTTGCCGCCAGTCAGTATTATTAAAACAAAGGATAAAGCATTCTTACGAAAGAATGAGGAGCCTATGACTGAGGTCATGTCCTGCCTTAATCATTTACAGAATACTCCGTGGTCTATTAACAAGCCAGTGTTCCAGACCTTATCAGATATATGGGATGATAATATAAAGATTGGATCACTACCAGCAAAGGAGGATGAGGAACTGCCGCCGCTGACCGAGGAGATGAAAGAGGACCCTAACGAACTTAAAATGTGGAAGCGTAGGGCCGCACAAGTTTACGAGTTTAACGCCTCCACGAAGAGCAGGCGCCTGCTGGTAATGAATACAATCATGATGGCAAAGAAGTTTGCCGACAAAAGATTGTTCCTTCCGCACCAGTGTGACTTTCGGGGGCGTGCTTATGCAATCCCTGCTTACCTTAACCACATGGGGCCAGACTTTAGTAAAGGGCTGATGAGGTTTGAAGCTGAAGAACCAGTTACAACCGACGCTCAATTAAAGTGGCTTCACGTTCACGGCGCTAACACCTTCGGCATAAAAGGAACTTATGACCAGAGAGTAGCTTGGATAGAGGAGCATCAGAATAAAATTATAAACCTAGCTACAAACTACAGGGCTGAGTTAGATTTTTTAAATGAAGCTGACGAAACCTTTCAGTTTATAGCTTACGCTCACGAGTTTAAGCGTCTGCACGAGACTAAAGGCACCTTCAACACTACATTGCCTTGCCAGATGGATGGCACAAACAACGGCCTGCAAATTTTAGGGATGCTAACAAGAGATGAATCATCTTGTATTGCTACCAATGTGGCACCGTCTGACATACCACAAGATATTTACGGTATTGTAGCCTTGAGAGCACGCGAGACGATGGCCCAAGACGACAACCCTTTTGCCAACCTATGGCTACAGTTTGGCATAACCAGAGCGTGTGCCAAACGCCCTACAATGACACAACCCTATGGCTCAACCCCGCATAGTTGCAGAGCCTATGTCAACGGTTGGTATCTTGAGCAAGTGAGAGCAGGTAAGCCTGATCCATTTGACGAGGAAACTCGGTTTCAAGCTACCGCCTACCTTTCAACTCATATCTGGAATGCCATCAGTCATGTTGTCGGCCGCCCAAGAGAAGCGATGGCTTGGCTACAGAAGACAGCAAGAAAGCTAGCCAACGCTGAGAAGCCTATGTATTGGGTCAGTCCCTCTGGCTTTCCTTGCTATCAGGCATATCCCAAGTGGATGGAGAAGTCTATCCGCACTAAGATAGGTGAGAAAGTATACCGCGTTAAGTTCCGTGAGGATACAGATAAGCTTTCCCCAAAACGTCAGGCGCAGGGTAGCTCCCCAAACTTTGTGCATAGTCTGGATGCGGCTTGCCTACACCTAACCGTAAATAGATGCGCCGAACAAGGCATCAGCAACTTTGCAATGGTTCATGACAGCTATGGCACACACTGCACGCAGGCTGATAAGCTTGCTCACGAGATACGCCAGTCAATGCACCACATCTTTAGCGACGATCAGTTGTTAAAATTAAAAACACACCTAGAGCATATCAACGAGTTGACACTCGACCCGTTGCCAGCTTATGGTTCCTTTGACATCAATGATGTCTTAAACTCAAAGTATATATTCTCATGAATAAAAAAACCATAACCACACCAAAGGGGATTGCGAAATATCCTCACGTTAACGAACCCAACACTCGCTTCAACGCTATGGGCGAATACAGTTGTCATATTATTGTGTCCGATGAGGACGGTAACGCATTCCGCGAAAAGGTCGAAAGTATTTTCGATGCTGAGTATGAGCGCGAGTGCATCATCCATAAAAAGAAACTCAAGAAGTCTGAGCACTTCCCTATCTTAAAAGACGAAGATGGCCAGTGGCTCATTAAGACAAAGCAGGTCGCTAAAGTAGAAGCTAAGAGCGGAGACGTCTACAGATTTGACGTTAAGCTTTTTGATTCTAGCGGCAGTCCTGTTAAGTCTGAGAACTGTAACGTAGGTAGCGGCAGTGAGGTCAAGTGTTCCGTAGAGCCTCGCGCTTGGTATAATCCTAGTGTTGGCTTTGGCATGACACTATCCTTGCGAGCTGTTCAGGTAATTGAGCTTGTTGAAGGTGGTGGCGGCAACGCTGACAGCTTTGGCTTTGGACAAGAAAATGGCTTTAAGGCTGAGACCTTTGACGAAGCGCTTACCGACGAGGAGGCAGGTGTAGAAGCTCTTGATTTTTAGATCAAAGTTTGAACAGAAGGTTGCCTCGGCTCTAACAGATGCTGGGGCAACCTTTAACTACGAAGAGAGTGTTATTCGTTTTGAACAGCCAGCAAAGGCTAGGAGATATACACCCGACTTCATTTTACCTAACGGAATTATCCTTGAGGTTAAAGGCTTTCTTAGCCGAGACGACAGGATGAAACATAAGTGGATTAAGGAGCAACATCCTGATTTTGACATCCGCTTTGTATTCATGAATCCCAACACACGCATATCTAAATTATCTAAAACACGGTATCGGGAGTGGGCAGAAAAGCTCAATTATCCTTGGTGCTGTGGACCACAAATACCACAAGAATGGCTGAACTACAATCCCTCCAAACACACCAACCCTGCCCCGACTGCGGGAGCAGAGACGCATTAACAATTAATACAGACTCTAGCACAAAGTGTTATTCCTGTGACACCTTCACGCCGAGTGGTGATGGGGCCGTCGAGCACACACCCTCTTTTAAAAACAGCAGGTTTGTAAGCGGTGAATACCAAGACCTAGTAAAGCGCAGAATCTCAGAGAAGATTTGTAAGCTTTATAATTATCAAGTAGGCACACACGACAATAAGAACTGTCACATCGCATCCTATAAAGATAAGAGTGGGGTAGTCGTCGGCCAGAAGATACGTTTTTCCGACAAGACTTTTAAAATTATTGGAGATGTAAAAACTCCGTATGGCTGGCAACGTTTTTCCGACGGCCGCTATCTTGTAATTACTGAGGGAGAGATTGATGCTTTGTCAGTCGCCGAAGTATTCGATGGTAAGTATCCTGTCGTTTCTATTCCTAATGGTGCCGCCTCTGCTCCTAATTTTTTCAAGAAGCATTTAGATTACTTTGAAGGCTTTGATAATGTTGTCATCATGTTTGATATGGACGAGCAGGGTATCCTTGCCGCCAAAACCTGTGCATCTATTCTTTCTGTAGGAAAGGCTAAGATAGCTAGGCTTACCGCAAAGGACCCTAACGAGCTTTTGGTAAGCGGTAAAGCAAAGGATTTGGTTCAGTCTTTCTGGAACGCAGAAGCCTATCGCCCTGATGGTATTGTGCTTGGCACCGATATGTGGGCAAAGATTAACAACAAGGAAAAGGTTGAGAAGTGCGACTATCCCTACGATAGTTTAAATCGCATCACACGCGGATTACGTGTTGGTGAGATAGTAACCTTCTGCGCTGGTTCGGGGGTAGGCAAGTCCAGTCTGTGCAGGGAGATCGCTTACTCACTATTAAAACAAGAGCAGAAGCTGGGTTACATAGCGCTGGAAGAATCCATACAGCGCACTGCTATGGGCCTGATGGGTATACACGCTAACAAGCCTTTGCATTTGATGGACAATCTGCCGCCAGAGAAGGTAATGAAAGAAGCTTATGATGCTACAGTCGGCTCAGGAAATTACGTTACTTATGACCATTGGGGTTCGATTGAATCTGACAATCTCATCAATCGTATTCGATACATGAATAAAGCTTTAGGGTGCAAGTGGATATTCCTTGACCACGTTTCGATTGTAGTATCTGGTCAGGACGGGGATGAGCGGAAGATGATTGATATATTAATGACTAAGCTAAGGTCTCTTGTTGAGGAGACTCAGGTAGGATTGCTGTTAGTATCGCATTTAAAGCGCCCAGAGGGTAGAGGCTTTGAAGAGGGAAGAGAGATTACCCTTGGCCATTTACGCGGCTCAGCTGGTTTAGGGCAACTATCCGATATGGTTATTGGTATTGAACGTAACCAGCAGGATGAGGACACCAAGAACCAGAGCACCGTCCGTATCCTAAAGAATCGCTTTAGCGGCGAAACAGGCATCGCTTGCTATTTAGAGTTTGATAATCAAACATCTCGTTTAACCGAATTAAGTATAGAACTATAATAAATAATATGCCACATAAATCTTCAGCAATGCTATTCAAACCAGACACCGAGCAAGTCCTTGTAAGAGGTCTTAACGCGATGACCAAGGCGTGCGACGCCTTATCAAATCAAAATGAAACACTAAATAAAGACATAGAGAGCATGAAGAAAAAGATACAACGTCTTCAAGAACGTGTTTTGTTAAATGAGGGGAGCAAAGAGTGATAGCTGATGAAGCTATAAAGTTCGACAACTGTAACGACGCCATCATCGGTGTTGACCAGCGGGGTTATTTAGTATATGACTACAGCAAGCTTGTCGAAGTTTTTAAAAAACAAGGAATGACGACAGACGAGGCCGTTGAATGGATAGATTACAATGTCCTCGGCGTTAAACCAGACCACTACACAATAATATATACACAGACTTACGATGATATTTTTTGATTTAGAAACTAATGGAATAAATGACTGGTCTCGCCTTGAAGACCTAGAAAACGTTTGGTGCCTATGCGCCTTTGATGGGAGCACAAGCATTATGCACCGCGCTGTTGGTGATGAGCAGATCAAAGAGTTGTTAAAGCTTTTTGAACAACACAATTATATTATTGGACATAACTCTGTTGGCTTTGATTACCCTGTTCTTCAGAAACTATATGGGTTTAGCCATCCTAACGTGTTAGATACCTTAATCATGGCCCGTTGTATTCATCCTGATATAAGAGATGAAGATTTTAAGAGAAACAATTTTCCGAAAGATTTGATTGGCCGCCACAGTCTTGACTCTTGGGGCTATCGTATCGGAAGCCACAAAGGCCAGTTCGGTGCCGCCTCTGATTGGTCTTCTTACTCGGACGAAATGGGAGAGTATTGCGAACAAGATGTTAAAGTAACACGCGATCTTTACCGCTATCTCATGTCAAAGGAAGTTTCTCCGCAAATGATAGAGTTGGAGCATAGGTTTGCTTTTGCCATGAGAGCACAAAATTACAACGGCTTTCCGTTTAATATAAAAGAAGCTGAAAAACTTTGTGCGGAACTGACCTGCCGCAGAGCAGAATTGAAAGAAGAACTACAGGAGTTGTTCCCTGCTCAATTAGTTCCACTTAAAAGTTTTCTTTATAACACGCCAGATGGGAAAGAGTGGAAGACTAAGAAGGCCGCTACGGAGGCAGGCTACAAGGCTAAAGAAATTGTAAAGGGAAGAAACAAGACTAAGACTATTCCTTTTAATCCAAACTCTAGAGACCAGATTGCTGAGCACTTAATATCACAAGGGTGGAAGCCCGACGCATACGAAGGCAAACGCCCTGCGATTAACGAAGCAGTGTTAAATTCTATTGGTTCTGCTGAAGCTCTAAAGCTTTGTGAATATCTGTTAATAACTAAACGCCTTGGCCAGATTAGCGAAGGCAACCAAGCGTGGTTAAAGTTAGTAAAAGTTGACCGCATTCACGGCTCGATAAATACTAATGGCGCTGTGTCGGGGAGATGCACACACAACAACCCTAACTTGGCTCAGGTGCCAGCCTCTCGCGCACCTTATGGAGAGCAGTGCAGAAGTTTGTTTCACGCCCCAAAGGGCAAGGTGCTTGTAGGGGCCGACGCCTCTGGACTAGAGCTTAGATGTCTAGCTCACTACCTATGGCCTAAAGATAAAGGAGGCTACGCTAAAGAAATCCTTGAGGGAGACATACACACCACTAATCAGGAGGCGGCAGGGCTTGATACTAGAGACCAAGCTAAGACATTCATTTACGCTTTCTTGTATGGCGCAGGCGATGCTAAGATTGGTTCTATTGTTGGTGGGTCTAACGCTGACGGCCGTCGTTTAAAACAATCTTTCATGCAGAAGATACCAGCCATAAGTTATTTGGTCTCTGCCGTGAAACGAAAGGTAGAGATGGATAACACACTTAAAGGTTTGGATGGCCGCATACTTCCTTGCCGCTCGCCGCACAGCGCATTGAATCTTTTACTACAGTCAGCAGGCGCCGTCGTCATGAAACAAGCTTTAGTAGACTTCATTGATAGTGCTCGTTTGCCTTATGAATTACATGGCAACATTCACGATGAAGTCCAGTTTAGTTGTGATGCTGAGCACGCAGACGAGCTAGGTAGTTTGTTTTGCGATTCTTTAAAAACAGCAGGTAAAAAGCTTAAATTCCGCTGTCCTTTAGATGGGGAATATAGCATCGGAAAAACGTGGGCAGAAACACACTAATATATGGCATACCAAAATAAGTTTGATAAGACAGGCAGGGCCAGCCAACAAGGCGCGAAGGCAGAACAGGTTTTTAAAGAATCTGTGGATGCTTTTTTTGATGTAGATATAACTCCTTCAGACTTGGTAAATCAATTTAAGCATATTGACTACCACTGCGATCTTCCGATGACCGTAGATGTTAAAGCTATTAAAGACCCCGAAACTATCTGGGTTGAATTAAAGAATGTTCAAGGCAAGGAGGGCTGGCTTTATGGCGAAGCCACCCACATTGCTTTTCAAAGGCCGTTAGGTTTTGTTGTTGTTAGACGTCTCCACTTGCTAGAGCTTGTTGAAACGCTTGTTGATATGGACGCTATGGTATCTTCGCCAGCGGAATGTCTATACAAGCTCTATAGCCGTAGCAAGTGGGGGCGCAAAGACCTTTTAACAAAGATAAAACCAGCTGACCTTAACACACTTCCCTACGTGCTTATAAAGAAATGAAAACTGTATTAATTGACGGAGACCAAATTGCTTACCTGTGTGCTTTTGCGTGTGAACACGAGATTGACTGGGGTGAAGACGATATCACTTTAACAACATCTAAGTTCGACTTATCGAGTGCTTTAGATTCTCAGATTAAAAAGGCATTAAAGGAAACCGAAGCCACTTCTGCTCGCATTGCTGTCTCTAACGCTGAGAACTTTCGCAAAGATATATACAGTGATTACAAGGCTAACCGCACCGCCCGTAAACCTCTTGGCCTTAAGTGGTGCCTTGAATATCTACAAGAAAAGTATAAGGCCGAAACTCATATAGGCATCGAAGCTGACGACCTTATTGGTATTTGGGCCGCCAATAACCACGACAACATTATATGGGCAACAGACAAGGACTATCTTACTGTCCCTTGTATGTTATATCGCTGTAATGAGTTGTTGATTATCTCTGAAGAAGAGGCTGACCACTACTTGCGGTTGCAGACAATGGTCGGAGACACGGCTGATAACTACAAAGGCGCGAAAGGCTTTGGCGAGAAGACTGCTACAAGGTGGCTAGAAGAGCACGGCGACACTTGGGAGTCTGTTGCCGCCGCCTTTAAAAAGGCAGGACAAACTAAAGAGGATTTTATTATGAACGCAAGGCTGGCTCGGATTCTCCGCAGTCTTAAAGATTTAGATTGGTCTCCAGATGAATAAATTACCTGATAGCGGTGAGCGCAGTGAGTTTGATACAGGAGCTGTGCGTGATGCCATGCAAGGCAAGGGATGTCCTAGCCTTCTTCCTGTAGCTGCTTTGAGGGCTGCTTCTAAAAGATTTGAAGATGGAGCCAATAAGTATGGGCGAAACAATTGGCAGAAAGGTATCCCTCTTTCTAGATATGTTGACGCTCTTTATCGCCACCTTTGGGCCTACATGGACGGATGCGACGCAGAAGATCATGGGGGCGCTGTAATCTGGAACGCTATGTGTCTTGTTCAAACCAAGGCATGGATTGATTCAGGCAAACTTCCGCCAGAACTTAACGACTTATAATATAGGAGACACGTATATGAATGAATTTCCCACAATAACAAAGGCCGTATTAAAAGCTTTAGAAGAGCGGTTTCCCATGAAAGACTTTGGGCAGACCAACGATATAAATAAATTAAACTTTCATTACGGCCAACGCTCCGTTCTTTCTTTTCTTAAATCTGAATATCATATTCAAAATCAAAACATCCTAAATAAACCTCAAATAACTAAATAATTATGGGTTCCGCACCGAAAATTCCTAAGCCCGCACCCCCTCCCGCACCCCCTCCTCCTCCTACTGAAGTAGCGGAGAAAGTAAAAAAACCTACAGCTCGTCGCCCTGAATCCAGCAAGCGTCGCGGCGCTTCTGCTCTCACAATCCGTCGTCCTTCCGTCAATGTTGGTGGTGGCAGTTCTGCTGGAGCTAACCTCCCTTATTAATATTATGGCCTTAAATTCTCTTAATACTACCATCACTGCAAATGGTTCTACAGCTGTTCCAGATTGGAATGGGCGCCTTGGTGCCTTTCTTGTTTCAGGAACATTTGATGGAGCAACCGTTAAACTTGAACATCAGATTGGCTCTGAGTGGGTTTCCCTTGGTGTTGATACCACTGTCACTTCTTCGGGCGGTGCTCAGTTCATTACCCCTCAAGACCAACTACGTGTTACGGTCTCAGGAGCTGGAGGCTCTACCAATATCACAGTTGTAGTAAAACCTCTTGTCGTCTAACGTCGCCTATAGATGCTAAATCAGCGCCTTACTCGAAACCTGTTTACAGGCCAGACCGAACCCTTAACCGCTCCTCTTTCTTTTGATTTTACAGAAGACTTAGGAAACAAAAGAAACCTTTCTTTTTTTAGTCAGTTTGAAATACCTGCCGCCGCTTATTCGTTGAGGGCCTTGGGCAGTTATAACGAAAAGGTTGTGCGTGTGCGTCGTTCAAGCGACAACACGGAAAGGGATTTTACTGCTTCTGGTGTATCTTCTGGTGCTTTAGTTGATTTTGTTGGTTCAGGCAATGATGGCTTTGTAGACACTTGGTATGATCAGTCAGGTAACGGCAATGATGCGGAACAACCAACTGCTTCCAACCAGCCTAAGATTGTTATTTCTGGGGCGTTAGTTGGTAATGGGATACATTTTGATGGAAGTGGCGATTTACTTAATTTACCTCATCCGCTTATATCTAATATTAATTCAGCATCATTGTTTGTTGTAGCAACAAACGAAGCTACAGGATTTAAATTTATTCCGTTGGTTGGAGTAACCCTATCCACATCAGGCGGAGCAAGCCGTACTTTTCAAATGCCTTTCTACTTTATTTCTAGTTTATTCGCTTCCTATGGTTCAAACTCAGTTACTTTAGGCGCAGTTGATACTAATAAGCATTTATTTACAGCCGTAGCGGGTTCTTCAAATATGGAAGGATTTCAAGATGGCACATCCAAGGGAACATTGGATGCAGTATCTGGCTATAGCGAACCTACTTCTGGGGGTTTAGGAGGAGATGCGACTGGCACTTGGAATGGAAAACTTGAAGAGATTATTATTTATGCCTCTGACCAATCAGATAACCGTGTAGCCCTTGAAGCCAACATTCAAGCCGCTTATCCAACCTTACCATAATGCTTTACTTAATATACGCAAGCAAAGAAGCCGCCATTGAACGTGCCGACGAAGAAGGCAAGGAGATTGGCTACGGCTATTGGGTCGATGGTCAAGGCACACGTTGGCTTACCTATCCTAACGAAACCGCTGACCATATGTGGGCATTGGACGTAACTGACTACGACCTAGACGAGTCCGAGGAGTCATCAACCGTTGATCACTATACACCACTACCCGTTGATCACTATACACCCCTACCCGAAGAAGACTAAATGCTATGGAAGACATTATATACAGATCAGCAATTGGAACAGGAGGCTTTATAGCTACCATTGAACTAGCTCCCGTCAACGAACTGCTTGGTTTCTGCGTAGGTCTAGCGACCTTTATTTATATGTCAGCATCCGCAATCAAGGTAATCAACGAACTTAGAAAGAAATAATATGACACCAGAACTAATAGCAATGCTCGGAGGAGGACTCAGTGGCTTCGTAATGAAGCTTATTGGAACACAGATGGAAAACCAATCCCGTCAGTTTGAGCGTATGATTACGTCCCAGCAGACAGCCGATGTCTCAGCCGATGCCGCTTCTAAACGTGATGGTGGTGTATTAGTTCGTAGGTTCCTTGTAGTATCTACCGTCTTTGCCATTGTCCTTGCTCCATTCATCTTTGCGTGGACTGACACAGGTATTAGCGTTTCCAGAGATACTAGTGGCTTCTTAGGTCTATTTAAAGGCGTTAAATGGGAAACCATTCAAGGCTTCGTAATCTTACCTGAAATTAGGCAGACTGCTCTAGCCATTGTAGGTTTCTACTTTGGCTCATCTCAAATCAAATAAATGAATGAAATCTTGCAAATCATTGCATCCCTGTGGCCAGTGTCAATCGGTATCATTACGCTCATTGTTGTGCTGGCTCGTATGCACTACAACATCGAAGCTCTTACGGAAAAAGTCAGGGTCTTGTTTGATTTCCACAATAAAAGAAAAGATTAAATAAATTTTATGAATAAATCTGCTCAATCTATCTACACCTCGTTAGAGGGCCACCGCTATCAATATGTTGATAGGGCGAGACAATGTTCAAAACTGACATTACCCTACGTCATGCCAGACGAGGGCTTCGGCCCTCACAGTCGTTTAGAAACTCCCTTTCAGGGCGTTGGGGCCAGAGGAGTAAATAACCTCGCATCTAAATTACTGTTAGCACTCCTACCTCCCAACGCCCCTTTCTTCCGTCTCAACGTAGACACCTTTGCTCTTCAGAATGAGGGCGCACCTCCTGAACTTATTACTGAAATTGAGTCCTCGCTACAACAAGTAGAGGAATCAGTAATGGATGAGATTAGTCGTGAGGCATACCGCACTGGCCTTCACGAAGCTTTAAAGCAACTTATCATCGCAGGTAATGCTTTAGTATACCTTCCCGATGAGGGCGGCCTTCGTGTATTCCGTCTTGATCGCTACGTTGTAAAGCGCGACCCGATGGGCAAGGTTACTCACATTGCTACGAAGGAAACAATGTCCTACAAGACTCTCTCCGAGGAGATGAAAGCTGTTGTAGGCGAGGCTGACGACGCTAGTGAGAACGTCAACCTTTACACCGCTGTTTGTCTACAGGATAACAAGTGGCATGTCTATCAAGACATCAACGGCAACCCTGTTCCCGATTCGTATGGTACATATGCCATTGATCAAAACCCCTTTATACCTCTCCGCTTCTCCCGCATCGACGGTGAGAACTATGGACGAGGCTACGTCGAAGAATACCTTGGTGACCTACAGTCTCTTGAGAAGCTTACACAAGCTATCGTTGAAGGGTCTGCTGCGGCCGCTAAGGTGCTGTTCTTGCTGAATCCAAACGGTACGACTCGCGCCAAGGCTTTGGCTGAGACGCCTAATGGCGGCATCACTCAAGGCAACGCTGCTGATGTATCCGTTCTCCAGCTACAGAAATTTAACGACTTCCGTGTTGCTCAGGAGACAATGAACAGTATCAAAGAACGCCTAGGCCATGCCTTCCTTCTTACCTCTGGTGTTGTTCGTAACGCAGAGCGTGTTACCGCTGAAGAGATTCGTATGCTCAGTCAAGAGCTGGAGACAGCTATTGGCGGTCTCTACTCGCTTCTGTCTACCGAGCTGCAACTCCCCATGATTAACCGTCTTATGAAGGTTATGAACAAGGCCAAGCGACTACCTAAGCTACCTGAAGGAATTGTTAACCCAATCATTATTACTGGTGTTGAGGCTCTTGGACGTGGTAACGATTTACAGAAACTTGATTTATTCTTGGCTGGCGCTGCACAGGTTGTAGGGCCGCAAGCAATCGCTGAATACGTTAGCGTTGGAGAATACTTCAAACGTCGCGCTACCTCGCTTGGTATTAAGACTACAGGACTGGTTAAGACCGAAGAAGAGATCCAACAAATTCGCCAACAAATGCAACAAAACCAGTTGACAGAAAAGCTCGGTCCTGCTGGTATAAAGGCACTGTCAGATCAGGCAGGTAACCTTCAACCAGAACCCGAATCTTAATTATGTCCGACTTACAACAAGTAGTTATTAGTGAACCCAGCGAAGACGAGAATATCACGCTCGAACAACAAGCAGCTCTGCAAGATGAGAACAACACGGATACACCCGTAGAGAATGAATCAGCAGAATCTCAAGAGGAAGCCCGTCCTGAGTGGCTTCCTGAAAAGTTTCAGTCTCCTGAAGACTTAGCCAAGGCTTACAGCGAGCTAGAAAAGAAAGGCTCAACCAGTAATAATGATTCTAAAGAAGAAGCTCCTGCTGAGTCTAGCGAAATGAATACCGCTATTGAAGCGGCTACCGCTGAGTTCATGGAAGGCGGTGAGTTATCCGACAAGACCTTTGAATCTCTTAAGCAAGTTGGATTACCTCGTGACCTTGTAGAATCCTACATGGCAGGACAAGGAGCCTTGGCAGAAGGCCAAGTAGCTCAGGTCAAGGAAAGTGTAGGAGGCGAAGCTAACTACGAAGCTATGGCTGAATGGGCCGCTGATAACCTCGACGAAGGTGACCTCAACGCTTATAACGAAGTTGTAGAGAGTGGTACTATTGACCAAGCTCGTATGGCTGTTCGCGGATTGTTTTCACAATTTAAATCAGCAGGAGGTAAAGCTCCTACTCTTATGCAAGGCGCCACGCAAGGTGCGGGCGTTAAAGCTTTCGCATCCGCTGCTCAGGTAACTGAAGCAATGCGCGACCCTCGTTATAAGTCCGACCCAGCATATCGAAGCACGGTCGAACAGCGTCTAGCAGTAACTACTGCTTTTTAATTTAACTGCCCTCTTCGGAGGGCTTTTTTGTATCCCCTCTCTATGAATGAAAAAACGTAAAGGGCTATCCCTAAGAAAAGAACATAAATCCCCTACAGGTGGTCTTTCAAAAAAGGGACGAGATTATTACAATAGAAAAACAGGTTCTAATCTTAAAGCACCTCAACCTAAAGGAGGCGCCCGTAAGCGTTCGTTCTGCGCTAGAATGTCTGGCGTAAAGGGACCAATGAAAGATTCTAAAGGACGACCTACTCGTAAAGCTCTCGCCCTTCGTAAATGGAAATGTTAACCTATAAATATCATGCCTAAAGTTGGAAAGAAAGACTTCTCATACACTCCTAAAGGAATGGCTAAAGCTAAAGCGGCCGCCAAACGTAAAGGACTAAAGATCAAATACCGTGGCTAAAATCTGCCCTAAAGGTATTGCTTGGGCAAAGCGTACCTTCGACAAATACCCATCAGCTTATGCAAACATGGCAGCGTCCAAGTATTGCAAAGACCCGAAATACGGAAAAGGCCGTAAGGGTCTCAAAGTTAGAAAGAAGAAATAATGGGTGAACTCGCAAAATGGAGAGCGCAGAACTGGGTCCGAATCGGAACGGACGGTAAAATCAAAGGAGCTTGCGGAACGTCTAAAAACAAAAAGAATCCCGACCGTTGCCTTCCAATGGCTAAAGCTAAGAGCTTATCAACGTCTGAGCGAGCAAATACAGCTCGAAAGAAAAAGA
>Ga0181400_1000298_pt1 | contig 20881 bp, 26 predicted proteins | sample 23SPOviralmetaG_FD_130129 | JGI IMG/M metagenome (GOLD analysis project Ga0181400, IMG submission 130129) | Marine viral communities from the oligotrophic San Pedro Time Series (SPOT) site, San Pedro Channel, CA, USA - 23 SPOT_SRF_2011-06-22 | ecosystem: Environmental > Aquatic > Marine > Strait...
GAGCCATTTTCATTCATCGACTTAGACCTGAATCCAAGTCACATTACTGAAGCAATCTCTATACACTCAAAGGGTCAACAGACAGAAGATGAAATAGCAGAGGTGAAGAGTCGCGCTGATAGATATAATAAAGAGATAGATCTAAGTTTTAAATTAGATTGGGAAGGTGCTGGTCAATGGCACAAATAATGTCAGTTGAGCGTGACCAAGCGATGCTTGATGTCATTTCTCCTAAACGTAAGAAGGTGAGACAAAAAACTTCAGAAGTAGTTATCGATTATGCTACAAGAAATACTAAACTTGCGCTCGTCGTCATGCCTATGTGGTCGGTTCAGTTTCCACCATACAATCTTGCTCGCCTTGCAGGGGTGACTAAAACTGCTGGTTATGAAACTGATATTTTCGATTTCAATGTAACTTCATACAATTACTCTCAATTAGAAAATGAAATAGATGATGACCTATGGACGACTGGTAGTTGGCGTTGGCAAGATGCAGACTTTCATAATGTTATATTACCATGGTTTGAAAGTTTTTGGGAAGATCAAGCTAAAGTTCTAATCGATTACAATCCTGATGTGATAGGATTTACTGAGTATGTGTTTAGTGAACGTGTCACTCATTGGTTTGTTGATAGGATTCGTTCTAAATTACCAGACACAAAGTTTATTGTGGGTGGTTCTAACATTCAATCCATTCAAGATGATTATTCAGGTAAAACAATCTATGACTATATTGTTTCTGGCGAAGGCGAAAATGCAATCCTAAGTGTCCTCAATAAAATCGAAGAAGGAATCGAGGAACCAAAGCCTGTTATTATAAATCAGGTTTCTGATCAGAGATTGAATATTAGTAATTTGCCTTTGCCTGATTATTGTAGTCTAGATTTTAATCAATACATTATTCCAAATGCAATATCTTCTGAGTTTTCTAGGGGGTGTGTTGCTAAGTGCACCTTTTGTTCCGAGACTCACTTTAACAAATATAGACAAAGAGAATTTACAGATGCATTCTCTGAAGTAAAATACTTCTATGAAACTAGAGGGTCACAAGTATTCTACTTCTTAGATAGTCTGGTGAACGGAAACCTAAAAGAATTGAAAGAGTTTGCCAATCTCATTGAAGAACATAAATTGGACGTTATGTGGTTGGGATATGCTCGTCATGACGGAAGGATGGATCTAGATTATCTAAGACAACTAGCTGCTGGTAAATGTGCCGCCATGAATTTCGGTTGTGAGTCAGCAAGTCAAAAAGTTCTCGACAGTATTGATAAGAAAGTCACAGTTGAAGCTATGGAACAAAACTTTCGAGACATTAAGGAAGTTGGAATAGTAGCATTGACCAACTGGATTTCTGGGTGGCCAACAGAAGAACCGAATGACCACTACCAAACAATGCAATTTTTATGGAGACATAAAGAGAACAATTTAAATAACATCAGCCTTGGTTATGGACTGATGCCACGCCCCGACTCAATCATGGGGCAAGATTTATCTAGGTTCAATATCCTACCACACACATATAATGGTCATTGGATCACTGAAGATTATAGAGTTGCTGGACCACATGTTCTAACCAGAATTAAAAATATCTATATGATGGTTGACAAACTCGTTGTTCAAAATCCTATGTATAAACCTTCTATGAATGCAAAGGGAACTCCTGTGAGTAAGAGGGATGCACTAGAAAGTAAACATTACTCCTTGACTTTTCATGATGAATCATGTATAAAGGAGATCGAATGGGAAAATTTTGATACGAATATTATCGAAATTCCTGATAACCCCTTTGCCGAAAGCCTAATGAATGAAGTCTGGCCAATTCTTAGGTTTTTCTGGAGAACTAGAGGTGGTTTCAAATTCGAGCACCGTTTCAGCCCAGAACTTGACTTTGAAGAGTTTGGGACAGGTGAGTGGATTTCGTTTGGCAACGGAGAATATCGAGCGACTTATAAGTTTGAGATCGACGCCGATGGTAATTGGGAAGCAGACTTTGATGCCTCATATAAATCTACCGAAGATCCTTGGAAATTCTTTGATTTCAGTAGGCAGACTGGTCGAGTCGTTGACCGAGCAAAGAGATTAGCAAAGGCTGATGACCCTCGTTCTGATCAGGACATGCTCGATGGTGAGCAAGAAGCGCAATTACTCAATATGACAGAGGATTTCTCCTTTGAACATACTTGGAAACAAAATGGTAAATGGTAATGTATAAGTTTGATTATGAAGACCCTAAAAAATATCAAGTAATGATTGATATTGAAACACTAAGTAATCGTGCGAATTCTGCTATCTTGTCTATCGGTGCAGTTAAATTTAGTGTTGAGCAAGGAGTTATTGACACATATTACCAGAACATTGATGCATCATCAGCTAAGAAATATAATCGGCATATTGATAAAGGAACTCTTGAGTGGTGGTCTAAGAAAGATAAAGCTGCCCTGAAGTCATTACTCGAGGATGTAAAACCTTTTGATAAAGTAATTCCTGAATTTGTAGAGTGGTATGGTGTATCAACACCCACATGGGGTAACAGCGCACAGTTCGATCTCGGTATTATCGAATCAGCCTGTCAAGAATTAAAAATACCAGTCCCGTGGAAGTATTGGCATTGTTATTGTTACAAAACTGTAACACATTTATTTGGCGTCAACAATGCACACATTCGCCAAGTAGAAAATGCCCAAGGCGGGCAATGGCATAATGCATTAGATGATGCTATTAGCCAAACTAATACACTTGTTAAGATTTTGAGAGGAACACAATGAGTTACCCATATTCGAAAACAGTTCGTCAATTCACGGACATTCGCCCAATCCCTTCTGAGAATGGTCTCTACATACACACGAAAGACTTTCGTGGTAAGCCCGTAAAATTAAATGTGCTTGACTTTAATGGCACAGACCTCTATAATCTAATTAATGAGGTTTACAACTTGGGTAAATCTGATCAAGCGAAAGAAGTGAAGAGGGCACTGAAACTATGAATATCTTTTATCTAGACGAAGACTTTGAAACCGCTGCAAAGATGCACCTTGACAAACATGTTGTTAAGATGATTATCGAGTATGCTCAACTGATGTCAACCGCGCACCGTATGCTTGATGGCGATGTCTACATTGACGACTCGTCTGGTCGAAAGATGAAACGTTGGCGTCACCCCAGTGATAATATGGATGCTGTTCTCTACAAAGCGTCTCATATCAATCATCCGTCAGCCATCTGGACTCGTTCTACATTCACAAACTATCTATGGTTGTATTCTCTATGGGAAGAACTTTGCAAAGAATATACATATCGCTATGGCAAGGTTCATCTCACACAGCAAAAGCTGCAAGATGTTTTGAATATGCCGCCTAGCAACATCTCCGATGGACCACTGACTAAAATGCCACAAGCGATGCCCGATGATGTGAAGATGAAAGATTCTATTGCCGCATATCGTAATTACTATCGCACTTACAAAATGGATATGGCTCGCTATACCAAACGTGACTTCCCTGACTTTATGGTAGCTTAATGAAAATTGCACTTATTACTGACACGCACTTTGGTGCGAGGTCAGACTCAATTCCTTTTGATGCATTCTTTGATAAATTCTACACTGAGTGTTTCTTCCCTGAACTTGAACAACGACAAATCAAAACTATCATTCATCTCGGTGATATTTTTGACCGCCGCAAGTTTATCAACTTCAATACCTATAAGAAATGCCGTGAGTATTTTTTCGACAAGGCACAGGCATTGGATATAGATATGCACATGATTCCTGGAAATCATGATACATATTTTAAGAATACAAACGAGGTAAACTCTCCAGATTTGTTGCTCAAAGATTATGGTAACATTAAGATTTACCCTGAAGTATCGGAACTACAATTTGGTGAAAAGAAGATTCTATTTACGCCATGGATCTGTTCCGATAATTATCAACAGACTATGGAGGCAATCGATGAGACAGATGCTACAGTATGTTTCGGACACTACGAATTGGCTGGGTTCCAAATGTATAAAGGTCATGCAAACGACCACGGAATGGATCCAGCAGTATTTAATAAATTCGATCTTGTCTGTTCTGGTCATTTTCATCATCGTAGTTCTCGCGGTAACATTACTTATCTTGGCAACCCTTATGAAATTACTTGGAGCGATTATGATGACCCTAGAGGATTTCACATCTATGATACAGAGACAGACGAACTTGAATTTGTCCAAAACCCATTCAACATCTTTTATAAATTCTATTACAATGACGCAGACGATACTTCTCGAGCAAGTCTCGATGCTATTGATTTTACTGGCGTTGAGAATGGATCTGTAAAGGTCGTTGTTGTAAACAAATCAGACTTTCATCGGTTTGATAACTTCATCGATAAACTCGAAAGCTGCAACCTTATCGAACTAAAAATTATCGAGGACTTCTCCGAGTTTGAAGATGAAGCCATCGATGCAGAAAATCTCAATCTAGAAGATACAATGACTCTCTTGGATGATTACATTGATAATATCCACACCGACCTCGATCGCGAGAGACTGAAGTCGGTTGTAAAGGGTCTGTATGTGGAAGCAAGAAACACAGCATGATTTATTTTGAAAAGCTACGTTGGAAGAATTTTCTCTCCACGGGTAATGCATTCTCAGAACTAGAATTTACTCGCTCTCCCACCACACTCGTATTGGGTGAAAATGGTGCTGGCAAATCTACATTCTTGGATGCCCTTTGCTTTGGTTTGTTTAACAAGCCATTTCGTAACATTAACAAACCACAACTTGTAAACTCCATCAACAACAAGGGTTTGGAAGTCGAAGTCGAGTTTCGTATTGGTAAACACCAATACAAAGTTCGCCGTGGTATTAAACCAAACTTCTTTGAGATCTATCGTAATGACGAGATGATTGATCAGGATGCTGCCTTGCGAGACAGTCAGAAGTTTTTGGAAGAATCAATCCTGAACCTCAATTACAAATCTTTTACACAAATCGTTATCCTCGGTAGCGCATCCTTCACACCGTTCATGCAGCTTCCTGCTCATATTCGCCGTGAGGTGATTGAAGATATCTTGGATATTCAGATCTTTACAACTATGAACGGATTGTTGAAAGAGCAATTGGTTGGTATTCAATCAGACATTCGTGACATTGAAGCACAAGTCGAAGTTGCCAAACAAAAAGCAGAGATTCAAAACAACTATATTGAAACTCTAGAAAATAATAAAGCAGAAAAAATAACAGAGATTGAGGGGAATATTAATGAGTTGGACACAGCGATCGCGGAACTCCAAAAAACAGCAACAATCAAGTCAGAACAGGCGACGGAACTGGGTGACCCCGAAACAAAAAGACGGAAACTTGAGAGGTTCAAAGACAAATTCCAGTCTCAGATAAATAAACTAAATAAGGAATTGGAGTTTTATGAACAGCATGATGACTGTCCAACCTGTAAGCAGGGTATTCCCCATGAGCATAAAGAAACGATCCAACAAGAACGACAAGAAAAGATCGAAGAAATAAATCAAGCATCTGCTGAACTCGATGCTCAATTCATTGAGTTAGACCAGATGATTGCAAAACACACAACACTACAAAGTGAACTGATTGAGACCAATAATGAGATTACCACGAATCAAAGATATCTTCAACGCTTACATGCGGAGTTGGGCGATGCTCGAAGTAGGGTTGCCGATATTGAGACCGAACAAGTCAAACTCAAAGAACTCGCAAAAGAAGTAACTTCTAAGAATAAAAATCGTTCGGAGAAAAATGAGCAGATGCATTATATGAATGCGGCTTCCTCGTTGTTGAAAGATAGTGGGATTAAAACTCGTATTATTAAGCAATATCTTCCTGCTATTAACTCTCTCGCGAATAAATACTTAGCAGCCATGGACTTCTTTGTCAACTTCAACCTTGATGAGAAGTTTAATGAGACAATTAAATCTCGTGGTCGTGATAGGTTTTCCTATGCCTCGTTTAGTGAGGGTGAGAAGCAGCGTATTGATTTGGCTTTGCTATTCACTTGGAGAACTATCGCTAAGATGAAAAACAGTGCTAGCACTAATCTGTTGATTCTTGATGAGGTGTTTGACAGTTCGCTAGATAATAATGGAACTGACTATGTTATGACGCTTCTGAATACAATTGGTGATGACTCTAATGTATTTGTCATCTCCCATAAGGGAGATCAGCTGTTCGATAAATTTAGGTCAGTAATTAAATTTGAGAAGAAACAAAACTATTCGGTGATGGTATAATGGAACTATTGGATTTCAGTGACGAACTCTTAAAGCGTGAGCCGCAAGAGTTAGACTTTGAAAAAGATAATGCGAAAGAATTTTGCGATAAACTTTTTAAGCGTATGAAAGAACTTGGTGGTGTCGGACTGTCTGCCAACCAAGTCGGATTTGATAAGAAAGTGTTCGTTTTTGGTGATGGTAAAGAATTAACTAGATATATTATCAACCCAACGATTATTGCAATTGGAGACGAGACCGTCTCAATGAAAGAGGGTTGCCTCTCACTTCCTGGAGTATTCCTTATGGTGAGACGACCAACCGAAGTGACATTGCGCTATTATGACACCGATGGTAATGAAGTAGTTGAGCAGTTTTTAGACTTAGCTGCACGAGTGGTGCTTCATGAGTATGACCATATGATAGGACAAAACTTTACACAGCGTGTGTCAAAGCTGAAACTAGACCGAGCCATCAAAGCGATGAAAAAGAAGGTCACTAAGAAAGTTCGGTCTGACGTGCGCAAACAACTGGAGGCAAATAATGTCTGACGATTTCGATTTTGGTTTCACTATGGTAGACGAGGACGACCTTGAGTCGAGTCCCGTATCAACACAACCTGTTCAGGCTGAGATTCCGTCTGATCAGATCGACGGTATTATGGATAAACTTGAACAGCTTGAGGCTCGTATCCTTACAGCTGATAACTCAGGTATGATTAATGAGCACCGCTCTCTTGTAGAGCAGGATGTAGCGACCAAACTTCGCGATGTGGAGGATCTAATCCTCCCGTTGCTACTCAATCTGAAGAAGAATCCTGAAAAGGACATCATCAAATGGCCAAATAGAACGGTCATTATTGACAAACAGATTGAAAAAATCAAAGCAATTACAAGATATTTTGATAAATTTGACTAAAATCACAAATTAGGTGTTGACATTTTGGTCATAATATGCTACTCTAAGAATAGAGATTGAGGAGTTTATTATGGAAATCAGCCAAAAAAGCGTATTAGCTAAGTTGCTTGCTACGGAAAACATCACCGTCGAGCATCAAAAAGTCAAAACTGCTTACTTTGATTTGAAAGAACGTAAAGTCGTTCTACCAATCTTTAATGATATGTCTTCTGACCTTTATGACCTGCTGATTGGTCATGAGGTCAGTCATGCATTGAACACACCTCTTGAGGGCTGGCACGATGCTGCCAGCGTCAAAGGTCGTGGCTTCAAGTCCTTCCTTAATGTGGTTGAGGATGCTCGTATCGAGGCTGACATCAAACGTCGCTATCCTGGACTTGTTAAAAACTTCTTCAAAGGTTACAAAGAATTATTCGAACTCGACTTCTTCGGTCTGGAAGGTCGTGACATAAACGAATATCCTTTGATTGACCGTATCAATATTCACTTCAAAGTTGGTATGTTCGCTGCTGTCGATTTCACCGACGCCGAACTGGTTTATGTAGACAAAGTCGCCAAGTGTGAAACTTGGGAAGATGTTGTCGCTGTTGCCACTGAGATCTATGAGTTGTCAAAAACTGAAGAAGCCATGACTGACATGATTGAAGAAATGCAGTTCAATTCTGATCAGGGTGACAATACTGATGAGAGTGAAACCGAACAGGCTGGTGGCACTGAAGAAGAAACTGAAGAAGAAACTTCAGGTGACGAGGGTGATTCGCAAGAACAAGAAGATGGTCAAGACGAAGAGACTGAGGGTGATACCGAACAAACAGTATCTTCTGACGACACATCTGATGCAGAGTCTGACTTTGATCCAGAGTCTGTCACCGATACTGCCTTCCGCCAAAATGAAGACAAGCTGCTGGATGCGCAAGCTGGTGAGTATTTCTATGCCAATTTCCCAAAACTCGACTACAATAAATGGATTAAGATGGATCCTTGGACAGAGTTTGAGAATCAAAAAACAACAGAGATCATTAAAAAAGTTCGCAACGAAGAAGACTATATGTGGTTAGATGAGAAAGTATCTCGTAATGATGCTGTCGACTCTATGGTCAAAGACTTCCGCACTAAAAATAATGCCTATATCAATTACATGGTTCAGCAGTTCGAAGCCAAACGCAAGGCTGCTCAGTTTGCCAAATCTCGTGAGAACAAGACTGGTGTCCTGAATGCAGATAAGTTGTGGGCAACAAAGCTGACTGAAGATGTATTCCTGTCCAATACCATCGTTCCTGATGGTAAGAACCATGGCATGCTGATGGTCATTGATTTCTCTGGATCCATGTATGACAAGATGGCTGATACGATCGAGCAAATGTTGATTCAAGTATCATTCTGCAAGAAAGTAAATATCCCGTTTGAGGTTTATTCTTTCACCGATCGGTTCCACGAAGATTTCATGCAACATCTGGTAAGAAATCAGAAAGAAAAAGATCTTCGTATTATGGATCAAGCATTAACAATCAACAAACTTATCAGTTCTGATCAGAGCGCAAAGGTCTATAAAAAATCTTTTGAGAATCTTCTCTTGCTCGCCTCTGCTTATAGTGACAGGTATGATGGTAAACCCCACTTGGAACGTTGCTCCCTGCCTAATCATCTAGAACTCGGTGGCACTCCTTTGGCTGAGACTATTGTATTGTTGCGCGATCGTGCTATCGACTTCCGTCGTCAGCATAATATTGAAGTCTTGAATACTCTTTTCCTGACTGATGGTGGTAACACTGGAACACTTGAGATCGGCAACACTCCATCTTATCGTCACAATGGTCAAAAAGATTCTATTGTCATCAAAGAGGGTGGTATCACAACAGTAGCAAGTAGCAATAGTAAAATCTGGACTAAACGCTGGTCTGACCTTGGATGTGAAGCTGCCCTGAAACACTTCGATGAAACTACAGGTTCTCGCACAATTAATTATTACTTGACAAACTCAAGTAAGAGTGACTTGCGCTGGATGTTCTATAACCTGCATGGTTACGATGACATCAAGTTCGATAAGCAATACAAAGATGAATGGCTGAAAGATGGATTCCTTCAGCTGGATGGCTTGAATGGATTCAAGTCTGCATATGTCCTTCGTGCTAAAGACCTCGGTAATGTCGAAGATCTGGAAGTCAACGGTGACAAGAAAAACGATCTCGTTCGTGGCTTCCGTAAATTCCAAAAGTCTAAGTCCACTTCGCGTAAATTTCTGGGTAAATTTATTGAGAAAATCGCATGAGTGAAATCGCATTAGTATTGGGAAATGGTGAGTCTCGCAAAGAGTTGGATTTGACTCCATACAAACATATCTATGGATGTAACCTAGCATACCAAGAGGATATTGATTTCGAATGGATCGTAGCGACAGACCCTGCCATCCAACATCAGATCTATCGTGAATATGGTGGGAATATGTTGTTCCTAGACTGGGAACCTGTCCCCAGTGAGATGGCTGTAGCAATGCAATCGATGGATACTGGCTTTACCAGTAATGAGTATTCACCATTCGGTTGTGTTATCAGTGGCGATATGAACGGGCGGCATATGACATATCTCCGCAAGCATGACAATTGTTTGTCAGTTTCAGAGAGTCAGATCCCCTTCGCTATGGCATCTGGGGCGATGGCTATGTGGGATGCAGCCGAGCGTGGCTTCACCACTATCTATCTATCTGGCTTCGGAGATGTTGGTCACCTACATAGTCAGTCACTGATGGAAGAAACTGGTCAACGTTTGGCACGTTGGGAAAAAGAAAGAAGCCAAGTCATTGAAAAATATAAAGAAATAGAATGGATTTACCTGTAAAAAAGTGCTTGACATTTTGATTATTATAAGAGAGAATAGAGTATAACTTGAGAGAGAGGTTAGTTATGAGTAAAGTGAATCGTCAAAAATTGTTAGATGCTTTGGCTAGTGAGAGTCAAGCGATCTTCACACGTCCAGAGATTGCAGGTATCGCCGATCGTATCGGTGTTTCATATCCGCATTGGTTTTTCCGTGACCATAAAGTTGGTCACAATAAATACGCTGTAGAAGCTGCTGGTCTGAAGGTTGTATCAAACAACCCAACACCACAGCCTGTTCAGGATGCTAAAGTTGTGACCCAAGCCAAACTCGCCGTTGAAGTTGATAACCTGATTCCTATTCAGGATCCAACATATGTTGCGTTTGGCTTTCACAAAGACCTAACCAAAATCATCAAGTCTGGTTTCTTTTACCCGACATTCATCTCTGGTCTATCAGGTAATGGTAAGACCACGATGGTCGAGCAAGTCTGTGCTAAGAACAAGCGCGAGGCTATCCGCGTCAATATCTCTGTAGAGACTGACGAAGATGATTTGATTGGTGGTAATACGCTGGTCGATGGTAATGTAGTCTATCGCGAAGGTCCAGTTCTCACCGCTATGAAGCGTGGTGCTGTCCTTATCCTCGACGAGATTGACCGTGGTTCAAACAAGATGATGTGTCTTCAAGCGATCCTTGAGGGTAAGCCATACTTCAACAAGAAGACTGGTGAAGTGATTACACCTTCTGCTGGCTTCAATGTTATCGCGACTGCTAATACTAAAGGTCGTGGGTCAGACGATGGTAAATTCATCTCTGCTCAGATCCTCGATGAAGCATTCCTCGAGCGGTTTGCAGTTACTGTTGAGCAGCAATATCCGACTGAGGCTCAAGAGTTGAAGATCGTTCTCGGTAAGATGAACAAAGTCGGTAAAGTCGATGAAGACTTTGCTGAGAAACTTGTCCGCTGGGCAGACGTTATTCGTAAGACTTTCAAAGAGGGTGCGATCGAGGATCTCGTTTCTACCCGTCGGATCGAACATATCGTAAACGCATACGCTATGTTTGACGATCGTCTGAAGGCAATCGAGTTATGTGTAAACCGTTTCGATGAAGATACACGTCAAGCATTCCTCGACCTATATACTAAGGTCGATGCTGGTGTTGAACTTAATAATGAGGAAGATAATGAAGTCCAAGAAGATTTCTAAAACCGATTACAAATACAATGAGGGTCAGCTTCTGGCTGACCTTCAAAAATATGTCGATGCTACATATGGCGAGCATTATTCGACGAATCAATTTCAAGCCACTGAATTTATTATCGATGGTGGGCATGGTGAAGGTTTCTGTATCGGGAACATCATGAAGTATGCTCAACGCTATGGTAAGAAAGATGGTTACAATCGCAAAGACTTGATGAAAGTTTTGCATTACGGATTGATTGCCCTGCATGTCCACGACCTAGAGCATGGCGAATGAAATACACAAAGAAAATAGATGGCTGTAAGGCACTTGGACCACCAGCCACGAAGACTGTCAGCCATTTGAGCCATGCGATTCATGAACATGAAGAAGTAAATGTTGAGGTTTTAAAGTGGCATAAAGATCGCGCAACTATCTTTATTGATCAGGCTCGCTGGTGTCACGATGACCCTAAAAACTACCCTTCCGATGCTGTTTGGAAAGAACATACTATTCATCTATCCTATTCTCAACTGAAAGAAATTATTGAGTTTATCGATGAAATCGGTTTCGAAGAATAATATCCTATTCGCTGTTCTAACCAGCGATAAGCCAGAGAAGTTAAAGCGGTGTCTGCGATCCGTGAACTCTAACTCCTCTCCTCATGAGCGGATTGTCGTTATTAATACAACAGACAACGACTTTGCTTCTCTGGCTTCAAGTATATCAACTGAATATGAATTTCCATTTCACATCAGTGAATCAAATGGCACTCCAGGACTTGGTAAAAATTCTGTGTTAGATTATTTTCAAGAGTCTGATCAAGACTATCTTGTTCTGATTGATGGTGATGATTATCTGACACTTGATGCCAGAGATGAGATTGACCAATTCATAGAGACGCATGAGTTTGATGTCTTGGCATTGGGTGAAACTAATGTTTTGATTCCTGATGGTGAGATATCTACTAGAGAATGGCTTCGGTCGAGGCATTTCCTGAGACAAATTTTTAAATCAGTATCGCGTAAAGAGTTATCTGAAGTTATGAGTTTATTCAATGAACTTAAACACTATACAACTGGTGGTGTCCCCATGAACAGACCATTCATCTTTACAAAAAAAGGTGCTGATGTGAAGTTCGATGAAGAATTACTCGCGGCTGAAGATTCATTACATAATGCTACTTGCTTGAATACTGATGATATTGATTATGTTGTTGTAGAAGATTCTCCAATATATGTCTATGATAATACAGAGTTAGGTCGTTTTCATTTAGCACTCAAAGATGGTGTCAATAATCTCGCCGATAAAATTTATGGTAAGTTAGATGCTATCAAGAATCGATAGTTCTTTTGTTGACAATGGTTCGTTATACACCCTATGTTTTGGTGCACAGAGAGATCCGCATGATGCTGCGAGAAATATGGAAGTCCGTTTTTGGCAAGATAGACCAGAAACATTATACAACCAATTGTATATACAGAAGATATATGATGGTGATAAAAATGGATTCTACATTTATGAGAAAGACAATACAGTAATCTGTTGCGCTGGATTAACTCATATCCCAGAAGCAAACGCATGTGTCATGTCAAGAGCATACGCAAATCATAGAGTAAATAAATTTACACGGGTTCGTAACTACACTAAATTTTTCTATGAAATTTACGATGGTGTTATTAGTAAGCAATATGACGCTTGGATAAATTTCTTCAATGAATATAATCTTGCTGGTAGAAATGTGATCACAAACCTAAATGATTCGGAAGACCAATATACGAGAACAAATAGGATAATGAAATTTGTTAATTACGATCGCCCAGTTACTTATAAATATACAAAACAATTTGCAGCTTATCATATTGTAAACGGTGATGATCAGAAAGTGTTGGAATATTTAGATGGCATACAGAGTTGAATTTTCTTTAATGCGGAAAAGCATTCGGGATATGTTTTACCCAAATACTGACCAAGGTAGATTACAGCAACATCAAAAAGAAACTACAGAATTGGTTGATAAGGGTTTATTGATAGACCATGGTTTCGTTTTCACTCCTGATGGTTTAAAAGTTACAACTTGGTTTGAATTCAAAGATAAGAAGTCATTTGATGATATAAACGAAAAAATTGGTTCTGGACAAACCGCTTTTGGTGAACAACTGCAAGATAGCGATTATATGAAATGGTGTGAAGAAAATAATATTGAGTGGGAATGGAAAATAATTGATGATGATGCTTGACATTTCCTTTTGTATGATGTATAAATGATTAATGGTGAAAAGAAAGAGGACTATATTATGAATATTTCGAAACCAACCCTTGAAGTTCTGAAGAACTTCGCAACTATCAACACGAACATTCTGGTTCGTGAGGGTAGCACCCTTGCCACTATCAGTAACGGCAAGAATATTTTCTCCCGCGCAACTGTGGGTGAAACCTTTAGTAAAGAGTTTGCAATCTATGACCTCAACAGCCTGTTGGGTCTGCTGACATTTACTGAAGATCCTGACCTCGACTTGGGTGACGAGAGCCTGAAAATCAATAGCGGTAATGCTGAATTTGAATACTTCTATGCTGACCCTTCGATTATCGTAGCTGCTCCCGATCGCACTATCGAAGTCGATAACTTCTATGAGTTTGAGTTGACCAAAGATGAGATCGTGAATATTACACGTGCTGCATCTGTTATCAATGCACCTGTATTGAGTGTCGTTGGTCGCGATGGTAAAGTAACTCTGTCTGTTGGCGATCCGTCAACCCCTCGTAGCAATACTTTCCGTCAAGTAATCGGTGAGACTGACAAAGAGTTTGATTGTCGCCTCGCTGTTGAGAACTTTAAAGTAATTGCTGGCGACTATCGTGTTGTTCTGTCACAGAAGAAGTTTATGTTCCTTGACAACAAAGCTGCTGACCTGAAGTATTGGTTGGCTCTCGAACCTAACTCAACTATTTAAGGTAACAATGATGCCTCCCTTTCCAAGACGCATTCCCAATGTGTTGCATCAGCTACGTGTGCGTGATGAATCCATTGGTGGTGACAATCCCTTCCGTTGGGAAGAAAAAACTACTCACGAAATCGTGGGTCGCGGGAAGAATATTATCTTCTCACTTCCTGGAGCATTTACACCGACTTGCTCCACATATCAACTCCCTGACTTTGAAAAACTGTTTTCGGATTTTCAGGAGCAGGGTGTAGAAAATATCTTTTGCCTGTCTGTGAATGACGCATTCGTAATGAACTGCTGGGCAAAAGATCAGGGTTTGAATAATGTTCAAGTAATCCCTGATGGGTCTGCTAAATTTACATCTTCTATTGGGATGGATGTTTATAAAGATAATCTTGGCTTTGGTATTCGCTCATGGCGGTATGCTCTGGTTGTTGAAAACTTCGAAATCACAAAACAATTTGTAGAACGAGGTTTTTGCCACAATGCTACAGATGACCCATATGGTGTTTCAGCACCTCAAAATATTCTTGACTTCTTACAGGGCAAAGAGTATGATGCAGGTGGTGAAGCGTTACAATTGAATCTATCCGATGGGGTAGGTTCTGAAGACAAACTTGGTTAGGAGTGCCATATGAACAAGCAAGATGAATTTCTCTGGGTTGAAAAATACCGTCCACAAAAACTGAGCGAGTGTATCTTACCCTCCTCTCTCTTGGATACATTCCAACAGTTCGTGGATGCAGGAGAAATATCTAACTTGTTGTTATGTGGCACTGCTGGCACGGGTAAGACGACGGTCGCTCGTGCGTTGTGTAACGAATTAGGATGTGACTATATTATTATCAACGGCTCTGAGGAGTCTGGTATCGATGTTCTTCGGACAAAGATTAAAGACTTCGCCAGCACTGTGTCCTTTGAGGGCAAGCCAAAAGTAGTTATCCTTGACGAAGCAGATTATTTGAATCCTAATTCGACACAACCAGCCTTGCGTGCATTTATTGAGGAATTCTCCTCTAACTGTCGGTTCATATTTACCTGTAACTTCCGAAACAGGATTATTGAACCACTACACAGTCGGACTACTGTGATTGATTTCAAACTCGGTAAGTCTGAACGGCAACAGATGGCTGCTCGCTTTATGAAGCGAATGTCAAATATCCTAGATGGGGAGAGTGTTGAGTATTCTGAAAAAGTTCTTGCTGAACTTTTGATGAAACACTTCCCTGACTATCGCCGTGTCCTCAATGAACTGCAACGCTACAGTGTGTCTGGTAAAATCGACGAGGGAATCCTTTCTAACCTCGCTGAAGTAAATACCAAGGCACTGATTGATAGTCTGCGTGATAAAGACTGGAAGAAGATGCGACAGTGGGTCGCGAATAATGTTGACGCTGACCCACAAGGCGTGTATCGTAAAATCTATGATACGCTCCTCGATAAAGTGGCGCAAGTTCCTCAACTGGTTCTTTTGATCGCAGACTATCAATATAAGGCAGCGTTTGTTGCCGACCAAGAAATTAATTTGACTGCATGTCTAACGGAGATTATGGCAAATGTTGAGTTTAGAGGTTGATTTAAAAAACCCAACAGTAGATACAGCTGATATTGTATCAGAGGCACTTGCTGAACATTTAATTGTTGTAGTAAGAAACCAACAGATTACACCAGAAGAACAATTAACATTCTGTAAGATGATTGGTGATGTTGAAACACATTGGGATAATGACTGGAAACGTGAGCGTATGGGTAGTTTATCCATCGCTGATGGTGTTACTCGTGTTACGGGTGCTATTGGCCATGATGGTCGCCCAGGATTATTCCACAAACCAGAGACGCTTGAGTGGCATGCCAATTCTGTCACAAAAGACGACCGACATTCGATTGTTTGGATTTATGCGAATAAAGGTTCACGGGGGTCGAGGACTAGCTGGATCAATATGCTAAAGGTTTACGAATCCTTGCCATCAGAGATACGGACTGAACTTGAAACAATGAAGATACACACCAAGCATGTCGCTGAAGTTAATGGTGGTTCTGAAAAATCTTTCTTTAATGATGTGGTCTCAGAGACAGCGTTTGATGTTGTCCGCGAAAACTCTGAGGGTCAAAAAGGATTGTATTATCCGTTCTTGCAAATATCTCATTCGCCAACACACGAAGATAAATTTGAAGAACTGCATCAAATAATCGTTGAGCATGCACTAGATCCCTATTATATGTATCACCACGATTGGATCGATGGTGATGTTGTCATTTCTGATCAGTGGCTGACATTACATCAACGCGAAGCATTTGAGAATATCGAGGAAAGAGAAATGCATAGAATTGCTTTCAATTATGGAGATAGTAATGCTTGAGGGGATGGGCGATCCTGTTGTCACGGTCGACGAGGAACAATTTAAAGTTAAGAAGAAAGCGATTAGTCCATTCGATTTCGCCAATAGTATCAACTATACAAAAGATAATTTAATCGTTGATGACTGGTCGGAAAAACAATACAATGCATTTATCGTGAACAAGGCACTAAGCTATGGTGCTGACACTGTCATCGCTGCTAATGAGATGAACAGTCGCCCACATATCGATAAGAAAGCACAGTATGATTTTCTTCGCGGTATCGTGCGCAAGAAAAAGCGTTTCAACAAATGGCTGAAGGCAGAAAAAGAAGAACAACTAGAACTGGTCAAAGAGTATTACGGATACAACAACACAAAGGCAGCTGCCGCTCTCCGTATTCTGAATCCTGATCAGATTGCAACGATAAAGAAAAAGCTATCTCGTGGTGGTCAATAGTTGTCTTCCACCTAATTCCTTGCGAACATCTACATATTTTCTATAGTAACCAAACTGTATAGCCAAGCTATCACCAGTGTATTTTGAACTACCACCACAGTTATGAAATTTTTTGTTGTTCAATAAGACTGGTGATTTTATTTTGGCATAATCAACTTCACATACCTTACTTGACTCGTCATCAGAATCATAATAATAAGTCGATCTATACTTATCGTAATCAGGGAATAGTGGTATGTTAATATTACAAGACCGCACATAGTCTGGATCTTTGTGTATATGATATGGTCTTGTTACGTCTCTTCCATATATAAAACAAACTTCATCGGCGTTATACCGTTCCCTTATTTCATCTATTAACTCATTCCCAATCGCTTCGAATGTCTCTGGTGAATTCATCTTATTGTAAAAGATAAAGGGTGAAGAAAGTGACTCATTATTATATGTATCCCACATTTCTTTGAGATCCCTTTTATTAGGATCTATGCCAAACTGCTTGAGGTAATCTATGTAGGGGTTGTTTTTAGTATCGATTGCTTTTTCGATTAAGGTTTGTGTGAAGTTAGACCAATATTGTTGCAGATTTTTTTCTCTCCAAGTATTGATCATATACTCTTGCTCTTCAACTGCAAGTAAATTCTTAACAGGTGAATAGTATTTTTCATTTCTAGCCATACTGATATTTATAAATAAAAATATAATAATAATAAGGATCTGTAATGAGTGAAGATTTCTTCGACATTGATTATCCTGGATATGCGCCGTTAGAAATCAAACTTAAAAAGTCAGATGACTTTCTTAAGATCCGCGAGACCCTTTCTCGCATCGGTGTTGCTTCCAGAAAAGAAAAAGTTTTATACCAATCTTGTCATATTCTGCACAAGAAAGGTCGATATTTCATCACACACTTTAAAGAGTTGTTTGCACTAGATGGCAAGGATGCCGACTTCGGTGAGGGAGATATCGAACGTCGCAACACCATCGCGAAACTTCTCGCCGACTGGGAACTTCTTGAAGTTATCAGCCCAGAATTATATGAAACTAAAGCCCCATTGAGTCAAATAAAAGTCCTACCGTTCAAAGAAAAGAGTGAGTGGGAATTAATTACCAAATATAATATTGGTAAAAAATAGTTGACTTTTCAACAATAACTCCTTATATATAGAGTATCGATGCCTGATGGGTCGATATATTTTAACTCGCTTTTTTAAGGAGAACCAAAATGGTTACGAAAACTTTCCGCGCAAGCGATCTACATGAGATCGCAAAACAACTTACCCCACACACAGTTGGATTCAATACAGTCTTTGAGAACCTACATCGCGTCTCATTGACCGAGAGTCAATATCCCCCATACAATATTGTAGATAGAGGTGATGACCAGTTTACGATTGAGATTGCAGCTGCTGGGTTTGACGAGAAAGATCTAGAGATTACACAGCTTCCTGAGACCAATGAATTGGTCATTGAAGGTAAGACCGAAGATGGAGACAAGAAGTATCTACACAAAGGTATTGCTTCTCGTAATTTTAAACGGTCTTTTGCACTACATCAAGATGTTCAAGTGACGGGTGCATTAATGGTTCAAGGTGTTCTCAACATCCACCTCGAACGAGTAGTTCCAGAAGAACGCAAACCTCGTAAGATCGATATCGGTCTAGATGAAAAGCAGTTCTTGCAGGACTAATAAATAAGGGGGAGCAGTGGTTGTTCCCCCAACTTATAGGATATATTATGATTCAAATTCTAAAACTTTCTTCAGGCGAAGAACTTATCGGCACTGTATCAGACATGGAAGTCGAGGGTCGCCAAGTTATCAAAATCGAAAAGCCAGCTGTAATTGTTATGCAGCCAATCGATGGTCAGCCAGAAAAATTTGGTATTGGTCTTGCACCATATGCCCCATACGCTGAAGAAAACAGTGTCACGATTTTACCAAATGGTATCATTGGCATCATGATGCCTTCTGCTGCTTTGAAGAACGAGTATAATACTCATTACGGTTCGGGTATCATCACACCACAGAAACCTAAGATTGAAGTTTAATGTCTACACTTCTCTGCAATCTACCTAACAATAAAGTTTATGTTCGTAAAGAATACCTGATGGATCATCAGGAGGGACACGGTGAGTTTGTTGAGGGTCATTGGGTAACTTGTAAGTCTCTTCCAGGAAGAGCATTTTACTTCGAGACATATCTGCCTGAGTATGGTGCGTTGTATGATAAGCTACCCATCTCAGCTTTTGTATCAGAACCTAAAACACCAGACCCAGATCTTCCACTACAAGACTTACAGTTTTGGAATGCTATGGATTATGGTGTCACAGCGATCTATAAGCAGTTTATAGGTAGTATGGACTTCGAGGTTTTCACTCGGAGCCATCAAATTATTAAAGGAACTTACTGTTTCACTCTGGATAATTATCACGCACAAAGTGATGAGCCAGATTATAGCACAGCTGAAGTTCCCGAAGAACATAAATCATTCAATGTTCTCGAACTAGAGAACGGTCAGTATGCTGCATACCCCAATAATCGTATGCGTGTTTATGATAACTCACTGACTCCACCTGAACCAAAGATGCCAGACTTCAAAGTGTCGACCGATTTCTATCAAGTAGAAAATGGGTATGAGTATCGTTTAGGTGATGTAGATGATTATTTTTGGAAAACCAAAGATAACACTTGACTATTTACCCTCACTAGGGCATAATGAAAACATGGCTGAATTCTACACTTATTGCTGGCAATATGGTAAAAACGTATTGACTAGAGGTTATCGTGATGGCAAACCCTTCACGGAACGAGATCCTTCCTTTAGACCCAAACTCTATGTCCGATCTAAAGAGGATTCGGATATTAAGGGTTTGTATGGTGAAAACCTTAAAGCTATGGAGTTCCCAAATGCTCCTGAGTGCAAAGAATTCATACAAACATATGATGGGATCGGTAACTATCCTATCTATGGTCAAACTGATTTCACATACCAATATCTTTCTGAGAAGTATCCAGATGAAGTTCCGTTTGATATGTCTCAGATGGGTATTTGGGCATTGGATATTGAGACGTCAACTGATTTTGGATTTCCGAATGTAGATAATCCTCGTGAACGAATTACTCTTATCACTGTTATGAATAATAACACCAAAGAGATATTCACTTGGGGCGAGGGTAATTGGACTCCTGCCTCCGATGAGGTAAAGAATCTCAATGTCACATATGAGCCATGCGATGAAGAGGTTGAACTACTAACCAAATTTGGTAACTGGTGGGTTCAGAATACACCTGACATTGTTACAGGCTGGAACATTGAGTTCTTTGATATTCCGTATCTTATGAATCGCTATGCCCGTGTTCTTGGCAAGGGTGTCGAGCAAATAGAGAATAAGGTAAAAAATTCATTCAGCCCATTTGATATGACTCGTAGAAAACAAGTTACTATCATGGGCAAAGAGCATACGCTGTATGACATCAAGGGTGTCTCCCAACTTGATTATCTTGACTTGTATAAGAAGTTTACATACACAGTCCGTGAGTCATATAAACTCGATTACATCGCTGAAGTAGAACTCGGTCATAAGAAACTCGAAAACAAATTTGACACCTTCCGCGAATTTTATGAAAATGATTGGAATCGTTTCGTCGATTATAACATCGTTGATACTCAGCTGGTTGATGAACTTGAAGACAAGATGAAACTTATCGAGTTGATTGCTACAATGGCATACGATGCCAAGTGTAATCTAACTGACATCTATTCATCAGTTCGGACTTGGGATTGCCTCCTATACAATCATCTTCTAAAGAAAAAAATTATGATTCCCCAGAAGCGTGAGAATCAGGGACGCACGATTGAGGGTGCATATGTTCAACAGCCTGAGATTGGTGAGTATGACTGGGTCTTGAGTTTTGACGCCACCTCTCTGTATCCTTCAATCATTATGCAATACAATATGTCCCCTGAGACTCTGGTTGCAGAAGCACCAATTGA
>Ga0181400_1000299_pt1 | contig 20860 bp, 22 predicted proteins | sample 23SPOviralmetaG_FD_130129 | JGI IMG/M metagenome (GOLD analysis project Ga0181400, IMG submission 130129) | Marine viral communities from the oligotrophic San Pedro Time Series (SPOT) site, San Pedro Channel, CA, USA - 23 SPOT_SRF_2011-06-22 | ecosystem: Environmental > Aquatic > Marine > Strait...
CCATCTCTGGAGTTATTTCAATCTGCTCTGTAATTTCTTCCTCTGGCATGGCTTTTTCTACGGTATTTACTAAAGGTTTAAGTAATACTGGTATGTTGATACCCTTTGACTCGTAGTCTCTTAGTATATCTAACACGGTCGGCGGAGCATTTCTAAAAGCATCCTCGTTTTCTTCTATAAAAAGTTCAAACATTTCTTTATCTTCGTCTTTAAGATCATCACATAATTTTACAAATTCTCTTGCAGCTTTTTCATCTCTGTACCATTGCGGTTCTCCATCTTTTTCTGCAAATTCATAGTACACATAAATAAATTTTCCATCGGGGTCTTTGGTGAGAGTTTCAATTACCATGGGAAATTTACCACACTTCTTTCTTTCTTTTTCAATAAATCGGTCTATGGCGCTAATCTTTTTAATATCTCGTGTTTCTGGAACTTCTGGAACTACCGGAACTACCGGAACTTCTGGAGCTGGCTGTGTTTCTTCTGTTATTTTTTCTGGAAGTTCGGATATATCAGAATCGGTAAGACACATTCTTATTTGATCTTCTGATAAATTATTTATCATCCAATTTATTATTTCTTCTGTTGATTTATCATCAAAAAATTTTAAATTTTCAGCACTCATTTATATAAGTGTTATATATTTTTTTAAATAATTTATTTTTTAGAAACCGTTTTTAAAATATCATTTATAGCTTGTTCATCTGTCAAAGCTATGTCTATTAGATCATCCAGTGCTGATTCTGGGTATAATTTATATTTATATATGATATCTAGAACTTTTTGATTAATTTTGCTTTTAACAGATAATTTCTTAAATTTTTCTGATAGTTTTTTTCTAGTTTCGGGATCTACATTAGAATCTTTAATCATTTTATTTACACATGCTGTTAATATTGCTAAACTAGCTTTATCATTTCTGTTTTCAAAATAAACTTTTCTTAAAACTGGTAATAACCTATATTTATTATAAAGGTTAACAAATATATTTTTGACGTTTTTATCTATTTCAAGACTTTCGAAAGTTTTATCGGAGTTCCAAGGAATTATCTCCTCTTTAAAGTTTAGATCTTTATTAACATTTTCTTCTGTTAATATTTCGGGATCTTCATAAGCTACAAACTTACCTTCATCGTTTACATTGGCTTCTGTGAACTTAATAGGTAAATCTTCCTTGGGATAAGAATAAGATCTATTGTATATATCTTCAAAAGATATGTCATCTGGAATTCCATCTCGAATATACATTCTACCATTAGACGGATTCTTATAATATATTTGATAATATCCATTTTGCGAAGGTATTACATATTCTTCGAGTCTCATTATATTTCCATTTTTGTTTATATTTACATCAACTGAACACTGCTTTAATACATTGTTTATTTCTGTATTTATATAATACTTTTTAATAGACGATGATAACATTATTTGATCTATCCCCAATCTTTCGTAATTTTTCCAGCCTTTTGGTTTCCCTATTTCTTTCATCATTTGTAATGCATCAGCATCATCGTTAGAACCCGGATAAACAGAATAATGTCTATAAATATCCACAAATTGGTCTTCATAAGAAAGAGCAGAATGACTACAATATCGCGAAGCTCTTGCTAATATTTGTTCAATTCTAGATTCATTCCACCAAGGTTCTGTTATATGAACTTGTTTTACATTTTTAAAAGAAACTCCTTCCATAACAGATCTTGTACCCAATATTATCTTAAGTAAACTTCCATCTTTATTTTCTAAAGAGTTAAATGTATTTCTTGCTTTTTTAATAAGCGTTCCATCGCGATCTTTAATTTTTGTCTCGGAACTCCATATAAAATATTTTCCAAAACCTTTATCTTGTTTTTCAAAACTTACAAGTCCACATGCTTCTAGTATTATAGCTAAAGGTTCTACTCCGTAAATTAACCAATTAGAAAATATGAATACGGGTCCGTTACTGTTTAAGCTTAAATCTATTATAGAAGCAAACTTTGTAGAATATCTCTTAACATATTCTATTATCTGATTATTATCAGAAAATTTATTACTCATAAGACTATTTTTAAATACAGATAAAGCGTTCTTTTTCTCAGATACAGTCTTATTTATAGAACCTGCTATTTCGGGTAAAAATATATTAGAATATTGCTGTGTAGTGACATATATACCGGATATCTGATCTTCATTATCATTTTCGTAATTTCCAAGTAATAAATTTTCATAAAATCCAACATCTCTCGTTTCATCCTTTTTAAAATTTGGATCTCTGGACATATCTGATTTTAAAGCTGAAATATACTTAGTTTTATGTTCTTCTGAAAAAACATGTTCAAGAGATATAACTCTTTTATATGGATAAGCATTTGGGTTACCACCCTTAAAGTATGATACATATCCTGAACAAAGATAAGACATTAAATCTTTATTTATCACACAAGAATTTTCGTTTATCCATGTTTTATTATCTTCTTTTGGAACACACTTTCCGTCTTCATTTATTTCTCCTATAAATATCTTATAAAAGTCTGATTTATCTAATGGAAAGGGTACTCTTGGTCTCAATAAATTTATTGTCAATGCTAATTCATAAGGGTTATCATAAACTGGTGTAGCAGATAAAAGCGCTATCTTTAATTTTGGATGAAAGTAGTATTTAATACTATTATATAATTTTTTATAAAACATACCAGATTCACTGACTAATCTTTGTATCTCGTCTATTATTAGAAGACCATTTTCTTGAAATAATGCGGAATCTTGCATTAGTCTCGTATTTTTAATTGGATTTCCACTCTTAGAAGTTTTATAAAGAGATTCTATGAAAGTTTGGTGGCTTACTATTTCAAAGGTTCTGATTATTTCTCCTCTAATTTTCCTTTGGTAATTAAGTAAATCTCTTTTAAGAGTATTAACTTCATTTTCTTGGTTTTTAAACTCTTTGACCAAAATTTGATTATTGGGTTCCAAATCTATTTGTGTTTGAATATCTAATAGTTTATTAGATTTCGCGTCTAATTTTTTAAGCTTTGATTTTAATAATGTATTGTTATTTTGCGATACATAAAAATCTCTTTCATAATTACCTTCTTTTTTAATCAAACAGAAAGATGGACATGAGAAAAATTTTCCATTTCTTATTTCACCGGCGATTTCTTCATAGTACTGATCTACAAGCGGCGCCGGAACTGCATAAATCATTCTTTGATTTGTTTCATTTTTAAGAGCTTCTCCTATAACTATACTCGTACATGATTTACCAGAACCTAAACCATGATATATAAGCATATTATTGAAATTTGAAGATGGTCCCATTAAATATCCCATGAATTTTTGCTGTGGAGCTAATGACATTTCAGTTGAATTGCAAATTTCTGAATTAGTCAACTTTATATAATCTTCTTGAAATTCAAATGGAGAATCCTCTGGAAATGCATCAGATGAATACTCCTCATTTATAAATTGTAAGAGTTCTTTATTTTTAAAATCTTGAATAGAATTTAAATTAGTATATTCTCTATTTTTACAATTTATTCTGTATTTTTCTGCGTCTTCTTCTTTTTCATAATAATATTGTAAGCAATTTGACATTATTATTATGAAGTTAATATTTTATTTTACCAAAGATTTTTATGCATATCCCAGGTCACAACTCGATGTAAACTGATAGTAAACACCGATAACAGTAACTACAGCGGTTGCAACCATGAGACCATTAGATATCATGTCTTTTATTTCAACCGAAATCATATCTCCTAGGAGATATAAGATGAGATGCGCTATTGCCTGAGAGAATACTATAATGAAACCGTAAAGTAGCGAAATCTTAAAACATCTACTGTACCATGTAGCTAGAGCAGAAGGAACTGCGATTAAAGCAGCGAGGAGTGCTATTATAATAGTTATCATGTAAATGGGAGACGCGTCTTCTGATATTAAATTATACATTTATTATTTAAAAAATATTATTTTTTCTCAAAAAATAAACAAAATTTAGCTTATCTTCATCATATAAAATAATAATAGAAAAGAGTTTATTGTTTTTTCTTCATGCCTCAGCCGAAACTGTTTTTATCATGATGTCAGCCGAAACTGTTTTTATCATGATGTCAGCCGAAACTGTTTTTATCATGATGTCAGCCGAAACTGTTTTTATTGATACTACTTAAAAGTTTTTTAATTTGAATATCTGATGCATTAGAAGCGTCTATACCACAAGACTTTAATAGTCTAATAGCTTCTGATTTTTTCATTTATTAATTACCATTTATTTTTTTTTTAATTATAATACCATTCATAATAATACCTTAACTGTTCTGCTCTATTTAGTTCTCTAAAATTTAAAAAAACCATTGCATCTCTCGTTAAATCTAATAAACAATTTCTAAATACTACAAGATCTGATGGATCTTCTATGTAATGAGGATTCTCAATGATTAGTTTTGTATTCATTGTGCATTCTTTGTATTGAAGTTCAAATAATCCTATATATCTAGGTCCATTATTATTTATCTTTTTATCTGGAAAAAATCCTAGGTAAAAATATTTTTTATCGTCATATATATTTGCCATGGACAACATGTTAAAATAGTCTGAATAATAATGATAATCGTACTCCGGAGTGTTCTCGGATGATATGGATATTATCCAATCATTAGCCCAATTTGAAGCACTCAGAGAAGTTAAAAGTTTTAATTGTCCACCCGAGGGTGGAATTATTTCATATTTTAAATTATTATATATAGTTCTATTTTTAATTTCCGGTCTTTTATAACATAAAAAGGGTGAGCATATAAAATTAATTATGAATAATCCTAACATCTTTTTTTTGAAATATAACTTGTTTTTATATTTAATTATTTTTTAATATATTTACAACTTTATTTATGGTTGGAATACACACATTAACTACACCTGCGATTTTGTTTTTAGATGGTTTTTTAAGATTTAATTTATCTAATACAACATAACAAATTATTCCGGCCGTCGCAGACTTCGGAGTCACAGAATCCAACTTACACTTAGTACTTGTATAAATTTCGTTGCATAAAAGCCCTGTTTTAAAAGGTAGTTCAAGTAAATTGCAAAAGTAGACAAATGAATCATTTTCTTTAATATCTAAAATTTCCTTTCCGAGAGATTTATATTTTTTACATTTATCCATTATTTCCATGAATACTCTTTCTCCTTTTAAAAAACCTTTATTATCACAATCTACTGCATCTATAATTTTATCTCGGTTCATTGGAATGTTATTATATAAACAAGAGTAGTATAAACATGAAGCTATTAGCCCGGCTCTCACAGAAGCTCTAGTTAATTTTCCAGATTCCATGCAAAAATGCCACATACTTTTAGATTCCGATAAAACATTTTCGCACAATCCAAGAGTACTACAATAATCTGCTAATTTTTCAGAGATTCTCCAATAAGTTTTTTGTTTATGTGTAAAAGTTTGTTGATAATGTAATTTCATAATAAATGAATTTTTATTAAAACCGGGTATACTTCCCCCTTTAACATATGGATTGTCAGATATAAATAAATCACCTCTTTGACCACTGTTTTGATAAGTTCCATCATCTCCGTTTTTATAGTTATTCCATTCACAAGTTTCAAAAAGTTTCGATATTATCAAACCACAATCTAAACATAATTGACATCCGTTATCTTGAATTTTATTTTTATGTTGACAGGATTCACACTGATCCTCTTTTTGTATGTCTTTAAGACATTCATCGAAGTCGTCCCAGATAGAATCCATGTTTATAGTTTATTAATTCATAATTTAATATGTCTAATAAAACGTAATATTTCGTTATTTAAAATATTTTTAAGTAAATTATAAATGATCAGAAATCTATACGATAAAAAATGCGTAGATATTAAAATAAATGAACAGACAGAAACATTTGAAGTTAATATAAATACAGATGAAAAATATAATGAACCCGGATTCGACGAGTTTTTACAATATTTTAAGTCTGCGTGGATGTATGTTAATGAAACTACCAATATATATTATCTTTTTGTAAATATCAAAATAACAAGCGAAGAAAATGATTTACCTCTTTCTGCTTTTATTAAACTATTTCAAGTTGTATCAGAACTAGAACCTATTTTTACAAATCATGTCCACGCATGTTGCATACTTTCTAAAGGTTCTAAAAAATACCAAGACGCTTATAATCTATTAAATATTTTTTGTGTAGATAAAAAGAGAAGACCTGTTAAATTTACAGAAAGTTTAGATGAAATGAATAGGTTTTTTAAAAGCAATAGATTATTACTATAAATTATACATAAAAGGAAAATAGAGTATACTTTTAAAAAATGAAGATCATTACTTGGAACGTAAACGGAATAAGATCAAGAATTTTTAATGATAAAACTTCTACTCAAATAGGAAAAGTAAAAGATGTACCGCTTTTACAAAATTCACCGATGAATAAAATTTTAAACTTAGATCCAGATGTGATTTGTTTACAAGAAACTAGATGCGATAAAATTCAGGGTGCAAGATTTAAGATTCCAGGATATGTTTCTTATTTTAATGAATCCAATGGTGAGGGAGCCAGAGGTCCCAATAGATATTCTGGTACATGTATTTTTATAAAAGAAAACATAGCTATTTCAAAAATAGAGTATAATATTCCAGATTACGAAGATACTGAGGGTAGAATTATAATACTAAACTTAACGAATACTATTATAGTTTCAGTTTATGCACCAAACTCGGGAACTAATTATGAAAATAAAATAACTTTTATGGAAGCTATGTTAGAATACCTAAATTCATTATCTAAAAATGTAATACTCTGTGGAGATTTAAATATAGCAAAAGATACTCACTTTGATAAAAGTAAAGTAGAACCCTCTCCCGGTTTTTACCCTCACGAACTAGATTTTTACACGGATTTGCATACTATTGGTTTCGTCGATGCTACAAAAGATTACAATTATACATGGTGGGATCCTAGAACAAAAAAGATAGATGGAATACCTTCTGCTAGATATAATAATAAAGGTTGGAGACTTGATTATTTTCTTGTAAAAGGAATTAATGAAGTATCATGTAAAGTTTTTAAAAGTATAGGAGAAACCAATCCTTTATCAAGTGACCATGCCCCGGTTTTATTAGAATATTAGATTCTAAATGGAATGTATTTTTCTGCTGGAGTCATGTATAAAATCTGAAGAGTTACATATAACGTAAGTAAAATACTTACAATTAGAGTTATATTCCAAATCCAACGATCCCACATTGATTTGCCACATGAATTATCTTTACAACATCCTTTATTTGCATTAAATAGTTCATTTAACTGAGAGAAAAGTATCCAAAATAAAGATAAATATAAAACTAATAGAAACATATTAATAATACAAAACATTTTTTAATTTAAATCTTTTTTCCAAAAATCTTCTAGGGTATAATTTTTAATAACTTGTAATTTATCATTAAGTTCGTTTTGTTTTTTTGAAAGCTTATTAATAGTTTCCTCTGTGAAACTATCAATTTGCATTTCAGTTAAATAATTATAACTATCTTTTATTTTAATATATTTTTTAGCTTCTAATTGATTAATTATATAATCTTTTTTCTTACGAAAAACTTCGATGTTATTTTCAATTATGTCATTTATAAATCTAATCTTAGAGTTCAATACATTAAGTTCACTTTGAAGATTTTTAACTATATTTACTTTGCGTTTTCCATAATAATCATTTCTTATTCTCCAGTATTGATAAATTATCTCTTCTGCAGATTCCATTTTAACAATTTGGTTTTTCTCGTCGAATACGTACATGTTATTTGCAGATAAATGCGAGGTTAATTTTAGATTTTTACATATACTTTTATCATTATTCCATTCATTAAGAGTTTCTATTGAAACTTTAATTGTAAATGATACATCTGTTTCACTTGAAGCATTTATATATGATAAAATAACATTATTCGTTTCTAATTTATCCAGAAAATTTTTATAATCATCCGTCCACGTACCTATTGGTAGTTCCGTTACCAAAATCTTATTATTGGTTACTGTGTATACACCACGTGTAATCCATTTATTTGTTTCTTGCTTTTCGATCGTACCTTTAAAATTTCTATACCAAGGAGTTAGCTCGGGAATATCTGCATCTTCGTCTTCCACGAGAGCTATAAGTCTTTGTTTAATGTCATCTGGATTAAAACATGGAATGTCAGTTGAGAAACCAGTTCCTATTCCACAAGCACCGTTTATCAAAATCAAAGGTAGAGTTGGTACATAAAACTTGGGTTCAATGGAATAACCATCATCATCTAAATATTCTAATAGTTCATTATCTTCTGGGTTAAATATCTTGGTAAATGTTTCGGCAAGATGTGTAAAGATATACCTAGGACTTGAAGCATCTTTGCCTCCTTGTAAACGAGTTCCAAATTGTCCTATAGGTTTTAATAGATTTATATTATTAGAGCCAACATGTGTTTGTGCTAAATTTATTATGGTGTCTTGTAGACTCGCTTCTCCATGATGATAACTAGATACTTCCGATACATAACCAGACAATTGAGAAACTTTTATTTCTTCGTATAGTTTTCTTTTGATACATGCATAAATAATCTTTCTCTGTGATGGTTTTAGACCATCAACCAGACTCGGTATTGATCTAACGTTATCTGCTATAGAAAATAAAACTAATTCTTTATTTATAAGGTCTTTAATATTAATATCTGATTTATTATAGTCTAATGTTGAAGGATTTTTAATACTTTCTAATATCCATTTTTTTCTTGCATCAGCTTCTTTTTTAGTAAAAGCTAACTCTAGATATTTTGTATCATCTTTAACAGTTTTATAATTAAGAGTTTTCATGTCTTTGAAATACTCTTTAGCTTCACTTGAGGTGCTTGTACCAAGCCCTTTATAATATTTTACTTTCCAACCATTAATATTATTTGTACTTTTCCAATTATTATAATCGGTTACATTATAAAAAGGAATTATTTCATTTCTCTTCGATAGTTTAATAACGGGTGTTACGAGAGATGATATAAAACTATTTTTAAGTAAATCAGGCCAATCATTTCCTATAAAATTTATTATTAAACTTTTGATATGAAAACCATCCGTGTCTGCGTCTGTCATAATTAAAATTTTTCCATATCTTAACTCAGAAACATCATTATATTTTTTACCATTTTTAAGCCCTAGAATTTGTTTTATATTATTTATTTCCTCATTTTTAGAAAGTTGAGAATAAGTTGCTGTTCTTGTATTTAGTAATTTTCCTCGCAGAGGAAATACCCCATAAGTGTCTCTTCCAACAACAGAAAGTCCTGAAATAGCAGTGGCTTTTGCAGAATCTCCTTCTGTCAATATTATTGTACACTTATGAGAATCTTTGGTTCCAGCTTTATTTGCGTCATCGAGTTTTGGTATTATAACTCTATTAGTTTTTTTTCCATCTGTTTTCTGTAATGATTTTTTTTCCTTGGCATTTGCAATAGCAACAATATTATCAATAATTCCCATTTTAGAAACGGCTGTTATAAAATCATCAGATGCAGAAAATTTACTTCCAAATTCTGAAATTTTTGTTATATTTTTCTCTTTAGTCTGTGATGAATAATCAGCATTTTCTATGAAACAATTGATAAACAAAAACAGATTGTCTTTTACATACTGTGGTTTAATTGTTAAAGTCTTATGTTTTTCTTGGAATATGTCTGTTACCTTTTTAACTATTGGATTAATCACGTGTTCTACATGCGTTCCGCCGTCAGAAGTACAAATTCCATTTACAAATGACACGCATTGAAAACCAGAATCCGAAGGAGCGATTCCTACTTGCCAACGACCAGTTTCTTGAATAACTCTTGGACAAGTTTTTTTAGGTCCTATGTACATAGAAATATAATCAGAAAAATCTTTTATTGACAGTTTTTTATCATTGAGGAAAACCTGTACATTTTTTGCTGTTATAGCACACATGTCATAGACTCGTTTAATAAGAACGTTTTTAGTTTCATCGGTTAATGTTTTTTCTCCAAACTTTTCAAAATCCGGAATGAACGTAATTTTTGTAAATTCTTTTTTAGAATTTGTTATTATTGGCTTATTTATCACAGATAAATTATTTTCAAAGGTCTGTGTATATTTTTTACCATCTTTAGCTGTTTCTACAGTAAAAGACTTAGAAAAAATAGCGGTAAGTTTTGCACCAAGACCATTAAGACCACCCGTTGTTCTTTTCTCGGAATCATCGTAATTACTCGATGTTAATAAATTCGCAAATATCAACTCTGGTATATATACTTTGTATTCTGGGTGAATTTCTATAGGTATACCAGAATCGTTATAAATACTTAATGCGTCGTTTATTTCTATCTTGATAGATTTTACATTTTTATTTCTCTGAACTTCGTCTGCCGCATTTACTAAAATTTCATCAAAAATTTTATAAATGCCAGGATTCCATTTTAGAGTCTTAAGAGTTGTTTTAGTATTTTCTTCTTCTATGACCCAACAGTCACTTACGGTTGTTTTAATATTACCCACATACATTCCAGGTCTCGCAAGAACATGCTCTTTTTGTGTATATTTTTTATATTTATCAGTCATGATTATACTCTAAAATATATCATTTTTTTAAACCATTTATTTTTTTGCAAAATTAGGATGTTGCAACGGTTTTTAGTGACTTTATTATATACTTGAGATCTTCTTCTGTAATTTCGCCTTTGAAGTCTGTATTTCTGTTTTTATAGCGCAAAAAACAATGAGGAATTTTGTATATATTATTTTCCATGAGATACGATTCGAATTCTGGATTATCAACTGATATGTTATATAATACACAATCCTTGTTATTTTTTATAATTTCTTCAACTTTTTTACATGGTGCGCACCAATCTCCTCCAAATTTAAAAACTACTATTTTTTCTCCAAAATCTATCTTTGTTATATTATTAAAATTTGATAAAGTTTTAACTTCCATTTTAATATATTTAAGTCATTTTATTTTTAAATGTGTTAAAATAAGAAATATAAAATATCTCTGCAATTATAAATGCTTGATTACTCGAATGATGTAAATTTTTATCTTATTCTTTTTGTGTTAATTTGTATTATGATATTCCTTATAATAAATAAATACGACACTGATAATAACGTAGATAAGTTTTCAAAAATTATAATTTCTACAGTCTCATCTGGTATAATTTCTTATGCGTTTTATAATGTTTTATACGATCCCGATATTATTTTAACTTCGAATTATTGGGATAATTCACTTAATTAAAAAATAATTGTATGAATATAACATGTCTATATCATTGTCAAAATTTGATCCAAAAAATATAGAAAAACGCAGGTCAGAAGGAGCTGGACCTCCGACGTGTGTTTTCATAGGAAAGAGAGGCACTGGAAAAAGTACTTTAGTAGCTGATATTTTATATTATGTTAGAAAAATTAATGCAGGAGTTGTAATTTCTGCAACAGAAGACGGCAATGCGTATTATTCCAATTTTATACCAGAAATTTTAATTCATTCTGAATATAAACCGGAGATAATACAGCAAGTTATAAACAGACAGAAAAAAGTTATAAATGGTAAAAATAAAACTGCGGAAAATGACGTTTTTGTACTTTTAGATGATTGTATGTATGATAAAAGAATGATAAGAGATACAAATATTCGAGGTATATTTATGAACGGTAGACATTGGAGAATTACTTTCATGTTAACTATGCAATATTGTATGGATTTACCACCGGATTTAAGAGCTAATATTGATTATGTATTTATTCTTAGAGAAAATATAATACAAAATCAAGAAAAAATATATAAAAACTTTTTTGGTATTTTTCCACAATTTTCAATATTTCAAGATGTATTAAATACTTGTACCGAAGGTTATGATTGTTTAGTTCTTGACAACACCTCCAAGAGTAATAATATACAAGATTGTGTATTTTGGTATAGAGCAAAACCAGATAGACAATTTAGAATAGGAAGTAAAGAACTTTGGAATTATTGTCATAAAAAATATGATAAGAACGCTAAAAATAAAATAGAAGACTTAGATCAAAAAAAAATGAAAAAAAAGAATGCAATAAGTGTAACTGTCAAAAAATTAAAATAGGTAAATTTTCTCTATTAAAATATTTATTTTTAATTGTATAATATGTTTTGATTCTCTTTACGATCAATTTTTTAAAAATATCAAAACATCTTTTTATAGATATCTGCCTTATAACTACATTACAACATAAATTATAAAACTGTTTATTTACAAAATTATTAAAGATATTATCTCTTATACTTCTTTTATTTATTATAATGAATAGTGTGTCTATGTTTTCCATTAGAAAATCATTTATGTTATATAAAGATATAAAAAAAATATAATTAAGATGGCTCAAAATAAACAAATAGATGCTCTTCTAAAAATTCCACAATATGAACAAAGAAGTGATGAGTGGTTTGCCCAAAGAGAAAATAAATTAACATCAAGTGATGCCGCTACGGTTTTGGGAATAAATCCTTATCAAAAACGAAAAGAAGTTTTGTTCAAAAAATGTGGACACGATTTAAAACCTTTTGTCGGAAATGTTGCAACCAGACATGGGCAAAAATATGAAGACGAAGCTATAGAAAAATATTGTAATTTAACAAATAGAACAAATTATAATTTTGGATTAATATCACACGAAGATGTTTATAAAAATAAAGACTATTATTGGTTAGCTGGATCACCGGATGGTATAGCAATTGACTCTGATAACCACAGTGGAAAACCTATTCTTCTAGAAGTAAAGTGTCCATACAGAAGAACTATAATTCCTGGAAAAATACCAGAATATTATGTTCCACAAGTACAACTTAATATGTTTATATGTGATTTAGAACTAGCGGATTTTATAGAATATAAGCCTCCTTCTACATTAAATATAGTGAGACTTGAGAGAGATGATGAATGGCTTAAAAAAAATATACCTATTCTAGAAAAATTTTGGAAAGATGTAGAATATTACCGTTTGAATGATATCACAAAACATCCAGAATTTCCAAAAGTTAAAAAGACTTTAGATTTAAGAGAAAATAATGATTCTGAACAAACAACCTACATGTTTAGAGACTCTGAGGAAATAATATGCATGATTAGAGATTGATATTTTACAGAAAAAGATTGTATTTAAAAAAATGAATTATTAATTAATTAAATAAATATGGGTATTAGAGGTCTAAATACCATGATTAAAAAAATAGCACCAGAATGTATTACATATAATAACATTGAAAAATATTCAAATTCTATTGTTGCTATAGATTGTAGCATTTTGATTTATAAGTTTAAATATGCATCAAAGATAGAAAATTCACACATAGTCGGTATAGTAAATAGAATAAAATTTTATATGATGCATTCTATTTTACCCGTTTTTGTTTTTGACGGTGTACCTCCTGATGAAAAAAGAATTACAATAGAGAAAAGACAGGCTGCGAAATATAAATTATACGAGAAATTAGAAGCTTTAGAAGAGAAAATACCAGAAAATGATGAAGAAAAAATAAAGATAGATCAGGAAATTAAAAAATTATCATCACAATTGATAGTTGTAAAGAAAACCGATATTGAAGAATGTAAAGAACTTCTTGAAAAATCTGGTATTCCATATGTGTCTGCACCAGAAGACGCAGAAAAATATTGTGCCTTTTTGCAATTAAATAATTTGGTGGATTATACAATAACAGATGACACGGATGCAATGACATTTGGTTGTGAAAAGATTTTAAAAACTAATATCAACAAGGAAATAATTGAAATAGACAATAAGATTCTACTACAAAAATTTAAAATGAATAAAGAAATGTTTGTCGACTACTGTGTTTTATCGGGCTGTGATTATACAGAAACTTTACCTCAGATAGGGCCTGTAACTGCATACAATCATATAATTAAATATGGTAGTATTGATAATTTTTTAGAAAATAATAAAGAAAAACAAAGTGACAAATTTAAATACAAAGAAGCTAAAGAAGTATTTACAAAATTTAATTATTCAAAACCCCTTGAAAAATTTACTATTAAAACAATAAATAAAGAAAATCTTTTAGAATTTTTAAAAAAACATGATTTTAAAGAAACTATAATTAAAAAATTTATTAAAATTTTGAATTAATTGAAAATTTTTTTCTTTTTAAATAATTAAAAGAATGGATCTCAGTGTATTTTTCGGTGCTAAAAAAGCTAAGGCGAAGAAGGCGAAGAAGGCGAAGAAGTCGCCAGGCCGCAAGCCATTGAAGATGGTTAAGGTTCTAAAGAAGGAGGATGCCTATATTATGGTAGGTAATCGTAAGAGACGTCTTTACCTCGGTAAGAATGGTGGTCTTTTTTACCGCACAAAGTCTGGGCGCAACTATGTCGATCCCGCCGTCCTTCGTCGCAAGAACCACGTTCTTTCGCCAAAGAAGAAGAAGGCTGCCAAGAAGGTTGCCAAGAAGCTAAAGATGATGAAGATGTAAATTAAATATTTTAAAAATTAAATAAATAATATAATAAGTTTTTTAAAAGTATATTATATTATTTTTACCTTCTTTTTGTATACTGTCTTTTCTTAGGTTTTTGTTCCGCAACTGGTTGTTCTACAGTTTCTTCTACTGGTTCTGTAGTTTCTACATCTGGTTCTGTAGTTTCTTCTACTGGTTCTGTAGTTTCTTCTACTGGTTCTACAGTTTCCGCAGCCGGTTCTACAACTGGTTCTACAACTGGTTCTACAACTGGTTCTACAACTGGTTCTACAACTGGTTCTGGCAAAGATTTATTTGATATTTTTCTTAATAATTTTTTACCCATAATTTATATTTATAAATATATTTTATTTTTATAAAAAATCGCACATTAGTATACATTCAGATTCAAACCTCAAAATTTCTTCTATATTTTTAATTGATGTTGGTACATCAACACTCTCATTTTTTTTGATCATATTCATATGCGGATTGAATGAAATTATATCTCCGCTTGTAATATTCATTTCCATTATATTATCATACAATTCACCCTTTTTAATATTTGCAAATATTTCATAATTTCTGAAATTAGTAGTATATAAACTTATGAAATCATCATAAATTTTACATTGGAGGTTAAATTTAATATTAAAAGGATATAACCATTTAAATGAGCGTTCACAAACACCCGTAGTATATTTTTCACCTTGGTGAATAAAATAAAGTTCTTCGAGATCTTTATCTAGTTTAATTGTATCTAAATTATTATATATATCACATGATTTAATTTTATGTAAACAATTATGAGCAAATATACTACCGTTATTGTGTCTAGTTAAGTAATTTTCTTTATTACACTTAACCCCCATATAAACATAGGTGTCGTATATTGTTATAACATTATCTAATACATCTACATCAAAAATGCCTCCATGAAACAAAAATGAAGGAATTTCAATATCCAGAGTAACCTTTGATACAGTATTATCTTTATATACAAGATACATACCGCTTTGATTTTTATCATCATTATAAAGTATTAGAACCGCTCGTTTACTATTAATGTCCCTTTTAAAAAACACATAATTGTCATTTATACACTCAATAAACTCTCTTTTTATAAGACTAAAATTTCTTAATGGAAAAACATAAGAAGTATAATTATTATTCCAATAGTTATTTAAGTAAAAAAAAACCTGTTTTTTGATTTTTTCATCAGTAACAATTACCTCTTGCATAATGATACGTTATAATAGAATAGGTCTTTAAATATATTTAAAGATTAATATATTATTATGGTATAATGTTTTTCTCGGAAAAAGAAAAAACTTTAATAGGATACCTTTTAATATTTTACAGAAATAAAATACAATTATTATATGATATTTTAAAACAGAAAACTCAACTTAGTTTAAGATTGATAGATTGGTTAGTAACAAATTATTCCAAAAAATACAATGTTATATATACTCTGCAAAAAAATAATGAAAATACATACTTCAATATATACCTAGACTATAAAAATCAATTGAAAGCGTATTCTAAAAAATTTTTTGATCCATTTTGTAGACAAAAAAGAATCATGATAAATATTAACAATTTATCATGGTGTGAATATGATGTAGAAAAATGTAACGATAATTTTTTAGTAACTACGGTCGGACAGTTGAATTTTTTTAAATGGTTTATAGAAAATAAAATATACGAGTATGCAGTGTATAACGTGAAACTCGTTGATATGGATATGAACAATACGATGATTGGTAAAAATAAAGATAAGAGAACTGTTCTTTCACCTTCTGCTGTTAAAGGCGTGTATACTACAACTGAAAATATTACTGTAAAATTTAAATATTAATATAAAACTATAATCTATTATATAAATATAACTATGAGTAAAAATCCTCTGATAACGTGGTTATATTCATGTAATAAAATAGTAAAAGATGAAGAAAGAACTATTACTCATTTTATGTTAGACGGTGGAAAGATAGATTTAACAAATGATCACGATACTTTCCAAGAAATATATGCCAAAAATATTAATTATAAAAACTGTATAGTAGAGCTTAAAACACCGATGTTTAAAATGTTTATAGACTTTGACGTTTTATCTACAAAAATAATTGATATATCTGAATATATTTTACAAATTCAAGAAATTATAAAAGATATCTATAATATTGATTATAAGTGTATAGTAACCCAAGCTAATAAAAATAAAATATTAAAAAGAGATTCAATTGAATATATAAAACAGGGATATCATCTTCACTGGCCTGAAATTTTGGTAAACAAAGAAATCGCTAATAAAATAAGGAATTACATAGTGGTAAGATTTAATACTTTTTATGGTAAAATAGAAGAGTACTATGAAAATTGGGACAAAATAATAGATAAATGTGTTTATAATCACAATGGAATTAGACTTTTGTGGGCTGATAAATGTAGTATATCTGACGGTATAAAATATTACGAGGATAGAGTTTACACAATCCATTCCATTTATCAAGGTAAAGAAAAAGACTGTGATCTTACAGAAGAATATAAATGTAATAATCTTAAAGCTATAAAAGAGACTTCTATTAGATCATTTGAAAAAGATTCCACAAAAATAATTAATTTACCAGAATATGAAGAAACAGAAGAAGAATGTTCTGCTGTTACTAATTATCAGATAATAAATACAGACGAACGAGCGTATAAAGCAATAAAAAACTTTTTTACATCTTATGCAACTGGGTATAAATTTGCAGACATAAGAAAGATAATTAAAATGCAAGATAAAGATATATACATAATAGAATCAAAATCTAAATACTGTCAGAATATAAATGATTATCACAGTAATAATCATGTATTTTTTAAATTGACACCATTTGGATTTTGTCAAAAGTGTAGATCAGAACGAATTGGACTATGTGGATGTTGTAGAGAATATTCATCTAGTTTAATACCTATTTCGACTACTTTACAGAGTGCTCTTGGTTGGTCAACACCCAAACCATCAGTTAAAAATAAGCCAATTAATTACAGTGTTACTAGTTTTTTAGAAAAATTAGAAGCCGATATCACCGGAAAGCCAGAGTTTTCTGGACCTCCGAAGAAGAAAAAACAAAATAAAAAGTAGCTAATATTACGAACATTATTATTTTACCAAATATATTCATTGAATCTCCTGTATTTGTAAAAAATAATATAGTCCCAATTATACCTTCAAAAGCCTTTGTGTGAATTATAAGATATACCAATAGTAATATTATGAATAATTTAATATTATTAATTTTTTGATTTGTTTTCTTACTCAAATCTTTTTGAGAAACATCTACATCAATGTTTTCTGAAACTTGAGGAGTATTATTTACTGGTTCTTTCTTTTTTTCTAAATCTGATATTTTACATCCGTATTGAGAATCCATTTTGATTACAAAAGAATTTATTTAAATTAAAATTTAAACGTTTAAAAAAAAATATATTTATATAATTTAAATTATAAATGCCAAGTGGTTCTCATATACCTTTTATGACATTTAAGGAAACCGGTGTACAATCAGTAAGAACTACGTTAACAGAAAAAGAAGACGAAGATGTTGTTTCTAATTTCTTGAGTGCTCCACCAAGAAAATATGTATCTGGCTTTAATACTGTTACTATTCCGGGGAATGTACACGAGGGTACTAGTTTTTTATTTAGTTCTTTAACCGCGAGTCAGAGAAAATTACAATTTGATATACCAGATAGCTGCGACGTAATTAGTGATATATACTTTAATTGGCAATTTGATTTTATAACACCTAATCTGAGACCTCATTCTTTTCATATGAGTAAAAATTTTGGATATGAATTGATAGAAAAAGTGGAAGTGCGCGTAGCAAATCAGTTATGGCAAACTTTAACTGGAGATGATATATTTCTTAGAAACACATTCGAAGTTCCGGAAGAACTAAGATCCAATACACAAGTATTTCATACGTCAAATGACTATCGTACCACCCACATTACGGGTGTCCACGATTTACTGTGGAATTATGCTAGAATTGGTGCGCAATCTGCTTCTCATTTTACAGGTCGCGTATTTCAACCGCAAATGGGTGGTGCAAGCGGTACCGTTAATTTAAGAATTTTTTCTGGATCTGGCAATAGATTAAATGCTTTTTTACAGGCCGCAGCTCCGAATAATAGAATGACGGTTACCGTTTATTTAAAAGAATACAAAGAAGATAAACCAATTAATTTAATAATTAATCCAACTGACCCAGTTTCTAATAAAATATTTAAAACGAGTTTGACTGTAAATACACACCTTATGACAGACACGGAAAAAAGTTATATAAAACAAAATATAATAAATAGTATTATAAATACTTCTCAGAGTGTTAACCTAAAAATAGGTACAGGATTACCCACCTATGATTCAAATGCTTTACAGGCAAACAGACAATATACATTTGATGTTTCATTGTCTGATATTAATATAAATACTTCAAATTTACTATTTACTATAATATCTCCTAAATTTGGAATACATGCTACTACTAATGTATCAGATTTCAACCATACTATAATTGATAATATAGCCTCCAATGTCGATAATCTAAATAGAGACATTTTCAATTTAAATCTTTATGACTTGGAGACAGTTTATGAAGATGCGACAAATGATTTGTCTTCCGGTCTTGTAGATATTTTATCTCATGCAGAACTTTTTGCAAATGGAGAGAGCGTGACTGGAAAGATACCGGTTTCGTATTTAACAAGATATAGTCCAGTATCAAATCGATACGATAATTTATTGCCAATTTACAATATGCCTTTATCAAGCGAACTATTTGGAGAAGACTCCATAAATTTTGTCAAGTTACATAGTCCAAAACTAACACTTTATTTCGACGCTGGCAAATTATTTTATAATGGCTCGACTACTTATACTAACAATCGAGCGGCTCATTATATTAATGTTACGGCTATAGGGACCAATGTTGTAACTTATGTTGGTGGAGAAGCTAATTTACAAATTTCAAACTAAAAAATTTAGTAAATTTTAAAAAATAATTTTTATTTTAAATTAATTTAAAAATTATTTTCTTGTTATATAAATAAAAAATGACAGGTCAAGGATCAATCGCCCCAATTGCCGCTCACACCGGAACTGGCCACCAGGCTCACAGAACTCACACTGAAATCGATGACACTGTAGTCACAGACTTCCACCCAGAGAAGGAGACAACTCGCACACTTCTTTACGGTTCCAACTTCGTTGAGGTTCAGGCGTCTACCTCCAATACCTCGTTCGGTTCATCGCAGACGTTCACTTTCAGTAACGATGTTGACGCCATTGGTGATATCTGGGCGAAGATTTCGGTAACACTTTCAGCCTCTGCTACATCTAAGGCGTCTCTACCGGATCTTACACTCGCGCGTATCATCGATCGTGCTGAATTTATGGTAGGTAACTCGACATGGCAGACAATGGAAAACTCCGACATTGTAGCAGTTAACAAGACTTCGATGTCTTACGGTGGTTACTCTGTCCTAGACGCGCAGGCTCGTGGTCTACACACTGCTGATGCCGCAATTGCAATGACTGATGATGTCGAAGGTACCACGAACCTTGCAGCCACAACAGTTGTATGCTGGTTGCCACTTCCATTTTTCACAGCCGGCGGTCCATCGCGTTCGCACCTTGTAGCCGGTGCTCCTCACCAGACCATTAAGGTAAAGCTTACATATTCCGCGGCTCCTTCGGACGTATCTACCCTATCTGAAGTATCTCTATGGGCGCGTCAGCACGTAATGACAAATGCAGAGCGTGAGCAGATCCGCGGCAATACCGTAGCAAAGACTCTATACCTAACTCAGCACGCCGAGAAGACTATCTCGGCTAATACTGAGATCATTGAGCTAGATTCCTTCTCTCTTCTTGCGTCTCACCTTCTAATTACACTCGAGGGTGATACCGACAACGCTCCAACTTCTAAGAAGACAATCAAGGATGCGGAGCTACTTCTAAATACATCTTCGCACTCTGGAAGACTTGAGGGTGAGTGGCTAATCTCCGGCGCTTTCGAGGCAATGGGACTACAGACAAAGCTTCTCTCTGGCCCAGAGGGCGATGCCAGTCGTCGTGAAGTATTCTGCTTCCCAATTGCTTCGAGATCGCATGGTCCTGATGGCTGCCCACTAAACCGTTTCGACACAGTTCGTCTTCGCTTGAACTTCAGCGGTTCGAACCGCCCGGCTAAGGTTTACGTTACAGCTGTTGGTACATCCACAGCCGTATACAAGGAACGCGCTGCATCGGTCCTTTACTTCTCGTAAATTATTAACTTAAAAAATAAATAAAATCAATAAAAATTAAGTA
>Ga0181400_1000300_pt1 | contig 20826 bp, 10 predicted proteins | sample 23SPOviralmetaG_FD_130129 | JGI IMG/M metagenome (GOLD analysis project Ga0181400, IMG submission 130129) | Marine viral communities from the oligotrophic San Pedro Time Series (SPOT) site, San Pedro Channel, CA, USA - 23 SPOT_SRF_2011-06-22 | ecosystem: Environmental > Aquatic > Marine > Strait...
AGCAGCATTACCTTGATTGCCTCTGTTAAACAATAGTCCAACATCTAACGAAGGAGATCCCGTGAAAGCATTTGCTAACATGATCATTCGATCATCTGTATAAGAATCTGTTACAGCTAAGTTGGCAAAAGTTCCAGCTACAGTCAAGTTTCCTTGAACTGTGAGGTCATCATTCATTGTGACGGCACCAGTGAATGGGGTAGTTCCGTCTATAATATTAGCTACATTGTCTTGAACTATATCAAGATTAGCAGTTATATGAGTAAAAGTTGCAAAGTCATTAGCACGAGATAAAAATAAAGTTGCAGATACGTTTGCTTTTGTGTCGAGAGAAGCATTTGCAAAAGTTCCTAATGAATCTACATTTGAACGTACTAATACGACATTAGCTTCTGCTGCTACAACATTGCTCTGAACTGTATTGACAGCAGTTTGGTTTATTGCAACATTGCTTTGTACTACATCGATATTAGCATTAAGCCGAGTTTCAGAAGCAGCCGAATTAGCAGCAGGATCCATCAAGTCAAGTGTTATCGTACCAGTTTGAAAATGCCTTGCCTGAATAGCGGCGTTTTGCATTTTATCAGCTGAAATAGAGTTTGAGCTTATAGAGGCTGTTGTAATACGAGTTAATGCCATTTATACTTCCTTATTCGGAGTCTTCTTCAAGCTCCGCAAAAAATTCTGCTAAAAAGTCTTTTTGTTCAAGAGGTTTTTCATTTTCAAAGTCTTCTTCATCAAAAAATTCTTTTATAAAGTCTTCTACTTGTTGATCTACAGATGGTGGTGCGATCAAATCATCATAATCCTCATTGACACAGGCACATTTAACAAATGTCTTGATCCAATTTATATCTTCTTCTGAGCTTTTTTCAATATCACCTAAAAACCATTTTACTTCAGAAGCTTTTACTTCTCCATTAAATTCTTCATAGTAAACATCAGTTATATCACCCTGAACCATTTCAAGAAGTTTAGATTCTTTTTCTCCAATAATTTCAAGAGGGAAAGATCGTACTAATCGAGGAGCTGATTTACCTTTTGATAGATCTCGATACACACAATATACATTATTAGCGTTGTCTTCATCAATGTGAAATTTATAGTATTCCAATTTTTTATTCCTTTATGTTTTAATTATATAGTTCACTACAGAGGTAGGAAGTGTAACTGAATGTGTATGCCCACTTCCAGTAGCACTAGTCAATATGGTAATTTGTGATACATCTTTTGTACCAGAAGAAAGAGTATCTACTGATGCAGTTTTACCCGTAAAATCAGCAGTCCCAGATGCTGTTGTAACTACAGAAGAAGCACTCATAGATCCTGTCTGTGTTCCAAGCGTGCTGTTGTTAGTTCCTTTACCTAAAGGCATTCTATCTCTTAAATCAGGAACATTAAAGGTTGATGATCCATTTCCAACCCCATACCCTGTGCCTGCTATTGCAAACAAAGCAGCATAAGTAGTTCTTGAGACAGCAGTTCCGTCACACAAAAGATATCCAGTAGGAGCAGATGAACCGCTCCAGGCTATTATAGAACCTGCAGGAACAATAGGTACAGGAGCTGTCGTACCCCCTTGAATAGCTGATTGAAGTGCAAGGTTAGATGCCATTGGAGCATAAGCACTGGCTTGATCATATAAATTTAGACCTGAAGTAACTCCAGCTGCGCTATCAATCCATACAAGAGCTACGTTAGCTGCGTTGCGAGTACCAAAACCAAGAGAGGTATCTTTGCCTGCTTCTGAAGATAACTTTAGAGTAGCTGCAGCTCCAGCTGCACCGTCGCCTGTACCAGTCGTAAAGTCTGCCTTAGCTAATAGTACATTACCGTTTTTAATTCTATCTGCTGTGATAGTTGAAAGAGCTATCATAGTATTTGTAACAGAACCATTAGTAGGTGGAATACCTACATCAATAAAGTCTGCCATAGTTCCATTATTGGCTACGTTTAAATATAGTCTTGCATTACCAGAAATAGCACCAGAAGCGGATACTGTAGCAACTAATTCACCTATCTCATAACTTGCTACATTAGCTGTTAAGGCAGTAATACCGTTCTCAACTCTGTTTCCAATACCTACACGAGTAAAGTTACCTCCTACAGGAGACGACTTAACATGGACAGAATCTGAGATATATAGTGCATTTGTAGTTGCACTTCTATACAACATACCATCTTGTTCACCAGTAGCCGCACCTGAGATTGTTATATTCTGTCCGGCAGGAACTGCTGTAGATTTAAAGTTAGTTAATAAAGAACGCAAAGACGTATTAAAATTAGTCCTTGAGTTGTTTAGTGAGGTTCCAGCAGTTGGTTCAACATATGTGTTTGAGTCAACAGTTGCCATTAATTTATACTCCTATTGCCGTTACTTGTACTTGTATACTTTGATTTGTTGGTGCTGCGGTATCGTTTTCAATATCAAAAAGTCTAAAAGCAACGCTATCTTTTGTGCCTGTAGTTACTACAGCTGTCTGTGCAGTAGCTGTGTCTATTGCTTGTATCGTAATAACAGGACGATTTTGAAACTCAATGGATGAGTAATCAACTGTTTTGGGATTCCCGTCATAAGTTACAGTATCTTCAAATATGGATTGTTCTTTTTCTATAGTATACCTAAACTTATCGATTGTAAAGTCAAATTCATCTGGCTTTGAATTGTTAACAATAAATTTTATTTGGAAGTGTCTAAAGGTTCTTGACCCTGCTTCATATGGTATGAAACCTTCATTAACGGATGAACCTGTAAAAGCAGCCACATTAACGTTACCATTAGCAAATTTAATAATATTTGCGGCTTCTGAAGAGGTTCTAATAAATGTTTGAGTAGTTAAAGACCCAATTGATCCCACGTAAGAGCCTACTCCTCCAGGATCACCCCACTGATTTAAATCAACTAAGAAGTATGAACTTCCTGCAACTGCTAAGTTAGCCATAGTGTTAGCACCAGTTGATACCCCATTTGCAAAAAATGTTTCTCCGAGTGCGACAGCATTGGCATTAATAGAGCCTGCTATGAGAGCAAAGGTATTAGCGTTTGAAGTATCATTTGTAAAGTTTCCATGCATATGAATAGCATATACATTACCAAAGGCACCACCACTCATCATAGTTTCATTGTTAGCATCATATCTAAAGTCAAGAGAAGCAGTATTAGCAAAGCCAAGAATATGTCCTATTCCTCCAAAGCTGGAATCCTTAAGAATTCCTGTAGGAGCTGCTTCAGTAACACTTTGAGTGATATGTTCATGTTGGTCATTCCAAGAAACTTCAGCTGATTGCGTACCATCAATATCTACTAAAATAGAGCCTGTAACTACAGATCCAAAATCTCTAACTTGTGTGATGTAAGTAGCAGTTGAATCAGCTAAAAGATCTGTAGACGCTCCAGCAATAGCTGAGAATCCTTCAGAAGTGCCATTCGCATTATCAACTAATGATGTAGGCTGAGAAACAATTGATACTCCACCAGTATTAGAATTAGCAAACGAAGGAAAATTAAATTCTCCAGCATTAGTATTAGTTATGTCTGTGAAATTAGAAGAAGGATCATCTTCATTAAATGCAGCTACAACAGTTGAGCGTTTTGGCCTAGTCGTGTTAAGAGAAATAGCAACCACATCATCAGAAAAATTACCGCTGGTATCTCTGGTTCTTGCTAAATATGTAAACTCTCCAAAAATATCAATTGGAATTGATTTTCTAGTAACACCGGCAGCAACGCTAACAAAAGGAACAGCTGCAATAAAATTTTCTATACTTGCAGAAAGAGTACCTTGTATTCTTCTAATAACAACTTCTTTCAAATCTAGATCGGTAAGTTCATCATTAGTTCTGTCATATTCCCAGAATAGAGAGATCTGATCGCTCTGTTGTCCCCCAGTAAAATTAAACACATTAGCTGGTTTTGAACTTTTACCTACAATTGCTTTAGTTATGCTACTTGTAAAACCTCTTATATTCTTATTTAAAGGAGTAATTCTAAAAGTTAAGATATTAGTCTCAGCAACAGCTCCTCTGTTTATACCGCTGACAGTGTATCTAATTTTACCATCATTTTCAACACCTGCTGCAGATACTTTTGCAGTATTAAATGATAGTAAGTCAGTGCCCCCATCATCACTACCTACAGTGCCTACATTGTCAAGTTTATAAGAAATTTCATAGTCTGTTACGTCTTGGCCCTCAATATGATCAAAAGACAAAGTCGCTCTAACAGCAACACCAGAGTTTTGCTCTCTATAAAGAGACTCAACAATGGTAGCCCCAGTTACTTTGCGGATAGGTATTGCACTAATAGCAATATTCTTTTCAACAAAAGGACTAGTTCTTTGTCTGTTATTAATATTTCTAGCTTTTACGGAAATTACCCCAGGATTAACGTCTGAGATTCTTTGGTCTTCAGCAATAAATACTCTCTCATAGTCCGAACTTAAATTAAGATCATATATGCCATTGTTAGCTAATCTAAAGTTACCAGGATATGTTGACTCATCATAATCTAAGGTACAAGTATTTGCAGAAACATTATTAATTATTCCTGTAGGATTTGGAGATATGTTTGTTAGTGCTACTCCAGCTAAATTGCTTTGTGGAGTAGTTCCAAACTCTACTCTAAAAACAGAATTAGCAGTTAATGCAGCGTTATAGCTTGCAGAAGCAGGATCGTAACTAGTATTGATAATCGGAAAGGTTGTTCCAGCACTAGTCTGAACATTATCACCCACTTCTATAGCTGGAACTGTATAATGATCTATTTCAACAACAAAAGAAGTATCCCCACTTTGTACTTGGTATGCAACATTATCTCTAAATGTAGTGTTTTTATTGAGAGAAAACTGACCAGAAGACTTTTCAACCCCATCTACGTAAAACTTTATGAAATTTTTATCTCGTATTCTAACAGGTAAGTCTACAAACTGTGTAGCCCCTGCTGTAGCGGTTATAGTATTTTGAAACCTGATCTCTTTTTGAGAACCACTTACGTAAAAAGAATTATTTGCGTAAAAACGGGCGTCTAGTAGTTGATTGATAGTTATATAAAAAGGTGCTGGAGGTAAGTGCTCTGTTAAAAAAGAAGAACCTGTTAAACTATTTTCAATATCTAGAGTATCGCTAGTTTTATCAAAAGTAACAATGTTTGCAGAAAAATTAACCAAATCAGTAGCAAATCCGATAAAGTTCTTTTCACTATTGATGTTTGTTTTTTCTTTAAGAGGTACAGTAACGAAATCTAATCCTTTAAGTCCTTGAAAAGAACTATCGTTAACTTCAAGTATGTGTTTTGCGAAATTTAGATCATGAGCTACATTTAATCCTTCAACTACTAATCTTACATTACTCGTACCGTCTCCGTTATCTATACTTGAGTAAGCATTGCATAGAAGTTTTATTTCACCAGCAAAATTTTGAAAACCATTTTTACCAGTGAGCACTGCAGGTGTAGTTCCATTTGTTAGCAAACTTGCGTTATCTACTGTCAAACTTAATACACTTTGGTGAGAATTATTGACTAAAGTAGTGCTTTCAGGAACTGCAACAAAATATTCCGTTTTAAAAGTTTGTTGATACCCAAGACGATCAGTTTGATTATTTATAAGAACATCAAAGGCTATAGAACCATCTAATCTTCTATTCGGAGATGATACCAAAGAAAAACTTGGAATTGGAGGAGCACTAAAACCGCTTTCGATATCAATATATGCTGTAGGAGTGTAGTCTATAAAAGTATCTGAATCAGTATAAACATTAGATATATACTCTTTAGCAATCAAATTAACTTCTTCTGATTCAGTCTCTCTTTCAATATTAGAAATTGTAAATAATTTACCTGCTTTATTTGTATAGAAGTTACCTGGATTTTCCCATTCACCGATACTCCACAAATCTCCTTTTTTAGGAACATTATTAGAAGTAAATGTAGTATAAGAATCTATTGCTTTAGTAATAGGATTATATCTTCCAGTAACAGTAACATTTGCTTGATCAAAACCTAATGAGATGTTATCTGTTGCAGATAAAACAAAGTTAGTATTACTTAAAATATATAAATCTACCCTGTCATCATCTGTTGAGATTACTCTAAGGGCTAATGGCCCAGAATTTGCAGTAAAGTTAGTACTTCTTAAACCTGGATTAGTAAAATGCTCAAGTAATACATTAGATTTATTTGAGGCCGTTGATGAGTCTCCTAATACTTTACCTCCAAAACCATAGTTAATTCCTGATAGATTTTGAGAGATAGATACGACATCACCAGGAGATAAGCTCAAAGCTTCGGTAGAGGTAGTAAAAGCAAGCACTCTTCTAAGATATTTTGAAGCAGCAATCTGATACTGAGCAAACCGTAATGCCTGACTTCTACGGGTTACTCCTGCTAAATCAAGCGAGGTAACATTTTCAATAGTGCTTCTATCACTTCCGTCATTAGCATCTTGAGCATCGACGCGAGCTACTTCTCTTTTATAATGATTAGTAGGTTCGATGTAGCTTATATCTACTCCTGTAATTAAGTCACTCTCTCTTCCTCCGCTTACTTGGAAAGTTCCCTGTTTAATATTAGTTTCATTAAAGACCATAACAGGCAACTGATCAGGTAAATCAACAGCTAAAGAAATTTTTCCAAATGAGTGAACAATAGTACCTCTAAAAGAGGCTGCAAGAGAGTTAAGTACTTCTATAGTTGGTTGTTGATCAGAAATGAAGGTATCGATAATAAATCGTCTTTCTAAGACGTTAGTACCATTAGGAATTCCTACCAAAGTATCTCTAACTGATGTAAATTGATTTTTTGGTTTATGTCTAAATGACCCGTCTGCCTGACCAGATACACCTACAAAATTTCCTGTAACAGCATCACAGGCATCACAATACTGTGCCACCTGATAAAACTTGTATTTATCAATATTATCCTCTGGTATGCCTAAACCATAAGAAGTATTAGTAAGAATGTCATAAATGATCCAGGCAGGATTCTGGCTCCAAGAGTATACAAAAGTACCATCCCAAGTGCCTACATAAATCTGTGGATTGGCATGGGTTTTAATTGTAGGAGAGCTACCACCGCAAAAAATACCTGCCTGAACAGTCCAAGCTGTAGAAGCTAGTGTAGTTGATAGCACGTGAGAAGCTACGTTAGCAATAGTTATAGGAGACTTAGGTCCTGCAGAAACTGTTTGTATAGTATTAGTATTATAAGAATCATCACCACCTAAATTAAATCTTCCATAGGACCACCCACTAGAAGGAGCAGTTAAGTTAATACGAACTAAGTCACCAGAAGTTAGGGATAAGGAACCTGTTACACTTTTTGCAGTATTTGCACCTGTTAAAGATTCAGTCTCAGTAAGTGTCCCATTTACATAGATTTCTACTGTACCAGTTAAGCTAGCATTTTGTACGTAGTATTGAAATAAATACTTGTAAGTGCCTGTCTGATTTACATTAAAGCTTCCATCAAATCTACCTGAAGCACCATTGTCTCCCCATCGGAGTAATGAAAAAACTCTACTATTAGTGTTTATAGAAGGAAAAGGAGACGTATAAGGTGATGGGAGGTTTGTTCTAGCGCAGAAATTAGTAGTGATATCTAAATTAGAAGCTGTAGCCGTAGATGAAACAGTAGTAGAACCGACCCCAGTAGAATTCAAACCTAACTCAACTTTACAATCTGCGTCTGGGTTTGCATTAGTTATTGTAAGAGTATAAGGATTACTTCCGCTTACAGTTACGTTAATACCTAATCCAAATAGATTTGTTGTGGTTCCTGTTCCTGAAACTTGTTGGTAGATAACCCCTGGAACTTGTAGCTGATAACCATTAGTTGTATAACCGTATGTTCCTGATTGCGGTAATTCTAATTCTCTCCAATCTATCTGACCGTCAGGTAAAACAGGCTGATTATAATTGGAAGGAACTTTAACCAGAAGTCCTTTAACTAAAGAACTCATCTGAGGCACCCCACCCTGATGTTCATTTACAGCTTTTAAAGCATAACCAACTAGGCCAGTGCGGGGAAAAGTTTGTGGAGTATTTTCAACTTCAAACCAACCTACCGCTTGAACCTGTGATTGTATTTTAGAGTCGTTAGACTCATCAGTAACCTTTTCAACTGTGAATCTGTACCCGTCTTCAGAGCGACTAATTTCTGGTATTTCAAAGTTTACAATTCTTTTGTAGGGAGTAGTGGTCTTACCATTAATTTCAACTTCTTTACTACCAATTTCTGTAGCTCCAGTGCTATCAAAAAAAGTAACCTTTACTTTTACAGAATGAGGTTTTACATTTCCTTGATCATCTTGTTTTTGTAGAACTTGAACCATAAGAATGATGTTTACTTCATCCCAAGCCCTAGCACTAGTTTCTTGTAAAAATACCCTAGCTTGAGGGATACCATCGATATTGCCTTTTTTAAGAGTAACAGGCGAAGAAAACTGTTGAGGAACTACTGTTTGTTGACCAAACTTTCTAATAACTGACTGAGTTACTGTACCTGTGCGTGATAAAGTTTTGAAAAAGTCTGTATTTTCTCCACCATCTCCATCTATGTTTAATAAGTCATTGATAGAGTTTTCACTAATTTCTATATCTTGTGGTCCATTAGGGTTGATTCGATATAAAGGCCCTTCTCCAAGAGCAGTCAGAAGAAATAGAATATCTGTTGAAAAAAGACTGTTAGGCTCTTCTGAGGGGCTACCACCTCCACCTCCACCACCAAAAGCTCCCTTAATTACAGGAACTTTAACATTTTCATGCTCAGTAAAATACCTTCTCATGTCTCAAACCTTGAAGCGACTGTAATAGTATCACTCTTTCCGTGGTCAACTGTATCTAAGTAACCACTTATTAGTTGTCCAGCTACACGATGCATTCCGTAAATTAAAGGAATAGGAGTGCCACTGTTAACTGTATTTTGTAAACCACCAAACATATCATTTGCTCTAATATTTTGATCAACTTCCTTAATTTTTTCACGTTTTGTGAATAAAGAGGTTACTAAAGCTAATCCTATATTCACACCTAAAGTAGAAGCAAACCCACCACCGAATATACCAGCAGAACCTCCTGCAGCTGCAGCTCCTGGTGCTGCTGCTAATCCAAATCCACCTGTTGCAATACCTAGTGCTGCAACAGCTAACAGTGTAGTAGTACGTTTGCCTCCTCCGCCTACGATGGCAGGAACTACATAAAAAACATCATTTGGTTTTACTTTTCTAATATGTAAATCTTCTTCCTCAATTACGTTCAAAGTTTTATCCAGTAACGAATAGCCTTCTTGACAATCACCTGTATGGATGGCATTAGCATAGTTTCTAAATTTAGGGTGCATAGAACCAAGATAAAAAGGCAAGTCTCCATACCTAGTTAAATCAGCTGTATATTCTGACTGAGAGAATATATTTTTGTAAGCAGAGTGAATTTTTATTTTTGTAAGCAATGACGCTCCTCAAAATCATCAAAAATTAATGTATCTAATTTATCATCATACCAGTATATGTAAAATTTATTATTGAATCCAACTAAAAATTTATACTCTTGGAATGCTGCTCCCACTTTATCTTCTTCACTTGGAATAGGATTTTCTTGCCCAGGATGAGAGTGAAAAACTCCCCAAATATTACCATCATGCTTTACCAAAGCAGCGGGGTCTAAATAAAAAGTTTCTTTTGGTAAATCACTAATGTTTTTACAAGGGATATAATCAAGATCTTTAGTTATAATACCAACAGCTTCAAGAGGGTAGTCTCTCAATGCATGATTATTCATATCTTCTTTTAGTTTACTAAACTTTTCCATCTAACCTTCTTTACTGTATATTGTCTAAAGTATTTATGATAGTCGTATATAGCACTATCCCTGTTCTCAATCATTTGTAGTATTTTATTATTACCTACATACATAGCAACATGGTTTACAACATTTGTTGACCCTAAACACATTAAAATAAGGTCATAAGGTTGTAGCATATCAATTTCTACCCAATCTCCATTTTTTGACCCATTTAAAAAATGTTGTTCATGAGTTTTAGTAAACCATTGATCATCAACCATTTTTAAAAAATCACTTGATGTATAAGGTATCTTTACACCAGCTTCTTCTTTAAAGACATAACATAATAAAGTAAAACAATCCATACCTATAGTAGGATCTGTACCAAAGAGTTTATAAGGGATATCAGTGTATTTGTTAAACCATTGATTCATGGCGATATAAGGCGCATATACGCTTTACCCAGTAATCAGATAAAGTTTCTATGCGTGAGACCCCTCTCTCTTCAATGTGCAGCATTTGAGTTGGCTTTAAAAATAAGCCAAAGTGTAAAACTAAATTTGAATTTAGCGACTTAAAAGCTATTACATCATAGTTTTCAGCGTCTGTCAATTTAACTTTTAGAGCACACGTTGAAGCCCATCTATCTACGTGTTCAGTAGAAAAATGCTTTAGCCAAGCTCTTGAGTGGGGGTAAGGGGGTAGTGAGAATTCTATACCAAGTTCTTTTTTATAAAATAGTCGTATTAATTCAATACAATCAATTACTCCATATTCATGTTTTAATCCTAAATATTTTTGTACCATTCAGCCAACTCTGGAAAAACACTTTCAAAAGATTCGTTCCTAAAAAGATCTGATTTTGTATTTTTTTCTTTAAATTCTTTTGCTAAATAAGAATCATCTTGTGACATCATATGTCTTAGACTATCTAATACACATCTCAATTCATATTCTGTCATCGTAATATCATTAATTTGGTTTTTATAGTTTTTAAGTATATTTTTCTTCAATTCAGTTGAAAAAATAGTTGTTTTGTGGTGTTTGCTGTTTTCTAAATTTGAAATAGAAAACTGCTTATCAATAGATTTAATCCATTTTATGAGTTCAATATTACTTGAAATAGAAAAAACACTACTAACTATAGAAAAAGTATTTATATATTCTGAAAATTTAATAGAATTATTTTTGAAAAGATCAAAATCCAACCCTTTTCTACCATACTCAGCTTTTTCTCCAAACCCCTCTATACTAGGCCATAGTTCAACCTTTTTAAATTTCTTCCAAAGTTGTTCTATGTCGTACCCTTTAAAAACACCGTTATAGGATAAATTAGTATTATAACTAAGGCTTATGTTTTTACTACAACCACTTTTTATAAGTAGATCAAGTAACATATAATGACCTTCTTGAACAAAAGGCTCGCCCCCTGCAAAATATAGAAATCTCATGTGATTTTTTATATCTTCAATATATTTCCAAAACTCATCATTAGAAGTCCAATAATCATAGTGTCGAGCTGTTTTAGATCCGTTATATTTTTCTTCTTTAATCCAAGACGAAGAAGCATAAGAGCCACACATTCGACAGGTAAAGTTACAAAGATTTCCAAACCTAACATCTAAATAAATTGGCGGAGTGCTTATAGATCCATCTTTTTTAGTGGTTTGATATAACTTATTATACTCAGCAAAGCCAGAATTCATTCTTTTTCTATGACTATTTATTCCATTTTTTTCAAAGTCATAGCAGATATTACATGTTATTGGTTTTTCATCCGCTAACATGGCTAGTCTAAGTTTTTTCATTTCAGCTGAATTAAAGGCTTCTGTAGGGCTTAAATCTTTGCCAAATTTGTGCTTTAAAGCAAAACAACAAGCAGAATAGCAGCCCTCTATTTCAAAATATTGATGGATCCAAGGTAATATACAAATTGAGTTATTACCCTCTTGGGATAGTTCGTCCTGTGCCAGGGAAGCCTCCAAAATGAAGTTGGTTGTTACGAAGGGTGCAAGCCAATAAGGACTTAGAGCAAACATCTCCTGATGCATCTGCTGCAACCTGATTATTAGCAGCTATAGGATTGGCATTAGCTGTCAATACAGGAGAGGAACCAGCGATAGGATCGCTACCAGGACCTGGGTATTGACACTCAGGACCTTTATAAACCCACTGACAGGTATTTTTATAAAATTTGCGTTTAGGTGTTACTAACTTAAAGTATTGAAGCCACGAGATTAAATTAAAAGTAGCTGTATCATCACTTAGCTTTTCAAGTTGATCAATCTTAAATTTATCTTCCACATAAGACTCTGAATCGGCTAACGGATTAACGATATATATAGGATCGAATCTAGCTACATCAGCATCTAAATCATTGCTCAGAAATAGAAAAGAATTTCTTTCAATTGATTGAATTGTTCCTTCAATAGTTCCTGAAGCTGATCTTACGTTATCACCTACTCTATAGGGTAAAGTATTATAAACTTCGATTACATTACTACTTACTGATTGAACACTACTGTACTCAGGCCAGTAATCTAGAAAATTAGCAAAAGTAGTTTTTATTTCTACAACGCCTCCTAGCAGATCTCTAGTGTCTTGTTTTTGTTCTGTCCAAGTGCCCCCAACAGAGAGAGTTTGGGTTCTGTCAAAAGATGCATTAGAGCGACCATAGTACGACACTATAGCTGCATCATAATTTAAACCGTCTGGGTTGCTTGTTGTTCCAACAACTGTCCTAGGGTCAATACCATTTACTAGCTCCCCGTTGACAGTTGCAGTTACAGAATTTGATGAGTTATTTCCAGCTAAAAATGGGTCTTCAATAAGTCTAGTAATTATGCTATCTACATTAAAAATATCTAAAGTTATTTCATCTACAGATCCTTCAGATCCCTGTCCTAACTTAGAAGCGTTAACAGGAAAAGGAATATAAGAAGTGCCTCCGTAAGATACGTTATAAGATAAGTCAGAAGTTAAATCCCCAACAACTTCTGCAAAACGAATCGGAAACTCGTTAGGCCATGCTTTACCTGCTCCTTGGCCTGTTGGATTACCCGCAACATTAGGAGGATACCATTCTCCAGGATAGTAGATAGTATAAAGTCTTACAATAGGATTTTGAGAAAAAGAATTTTTCTCTGCTTTAAAAGCACTAGGAGTTATAGAAGAAATAGTTGCGATTGCGGTAGTAGAGTTAGCTGATATAGCATTACTAACAAAATTAGATGTAGTGAGTAGACCATCACCTCCTGATGATTCAGATAAAACAATAGTATTTGAATGCACTAATTCTGAAGAAGAGAATTCTTGCTGTATATTATTAAGCTTTACCTTTAGCTCATTAGTTGTTAAATTTACATTTGCGATTATACCAGAAGTAGCGGTAGTGTTACCAACAAGCACATTAGTGGCAACAAACCCAGAAGCGTCATCAACACTTAATATTACATCATAGGAGCGAGCACTCATCAGTCAAAGACCTCTTGTAAATTAAAAGACACCATATAGAAATTATCTATCAATCTTGCACCTGTAGAGTAAGTCTGCTCAATTGTTAGAGGACCTTGGAATCTTGTAGTAATTGTACCAGTTTCATTGATGTGTGACAAGTCAAAACTAAAAGATTCAAATTCTCCGCTTCTTTCATTATAAAAGTTCTCAATAGCTGTTTTTTCAACACCTGTAATTGATGTATATTTTATATCATAAGAACGTTTTGATCTTCTAGATCTCAAACGACGTTTCTCATAACCAGCTTGTGAAGCAAAAGTATTAACATCAAAAGCACGCGTAGATGATATGCCTTTATCAGGTTTTCTATCAGCCATTGACGTAAAACGGTCACTAGTGTCTACAGCTGCTGTAAAAGATCTAATAGTGAGAGTGTCAGCAGCTGTTTCAGATCCTAGAGGAGCTCCAGATTGAACTGTAAGAGCATTAGAAGAGGTGATAGGCTGAATAGAGTCAGTTCTATATCTAGCTACGTGAGCCAAACGAGCAAAAGATATACCCCCATTGAAAAACTCTCCTGTTGAGGTGGTGTTTGAGTTAGCACCAATAGACACATTGCCGCTAGTAGCAGTTGCTGCCACATAAGTTTTATGAGCAACTTTTACATTGTTTACATATAGTTTTATATTATCTGTTGTCGCATCATACGATACTGCTACGTGATAATTAGAACCACCATTAGCATTACCACCGTAAAGTTCTGTTACTCCACCTAAACGATTGATCACAAATCCCACGTTTGAATTAGCACCTACTAAACGAAGGTTATAATTGTTAGTTGCATCACCATGACGAGCAAATAACGTTTGGTTAGCAGTCATAGAAGTGCCTGTGTCGGGACGAACCCACATATCTAAGGTAAAAGAGCGGTCATTTACATTAAAATCATCACTTGAAGGTATTTGTAAGTAGTCATTACTTCCATCTAGTGTGACATACTTGTCTGCACCAAATGTAGCATATGCAGCTGAACCACCAACAAAAGTTACAGTATGAGCAGAGTCTGATTCATCAGTAAGAGCACCAAAGAAGTTTGTGAGTAGTTTTGTAGCAACATTATCAGAAATATCAATTCCATTAACTCCTAAAGTGACTGATGGATAAGTGTAAGCGTCGGGATTTTGATACACACCAGATAAGTATACTTGTAAATCACTAGAGGATACAATATTTGCTGAACCAGGAAGTGCAAAAGAAGTTTGGTGTGCGTTAATTACATAAGAATTACCGTTTATAACTGTTGCTGCGGTATTTGAAAATTCAGCTGATAGAGATGAGTAGGTAGCTCTTAGCTGTTTAAGCGCGGGAGGGACAGAGACAGTCTGTAAAGTTAAGTTTGAAGCATTAGGAGCGGCAAGAAAACTAGCTGTTGCTCCAGAATTTGAGATAGAATAAGCTGTAGTTTGTTGTAGAACACCATCTATAAAAGCAGCTACCTCACCCGCATGCGCTACAGAAGTAGCCAAGTTAAAATCAGTAGCAACGGCTCCTGTAGAACTAAAAGTTACAGTACTAGTAACTGGGAAAGCTGTAATAGGAGCTGTTGCATCGGTTGGATAAGTTGCCATTCTTTATTTCCTTAAAGACTTCTTGATCGGGCCATTGTTACGTAAATCACGAGTAATCATATCAATAATAATTTTATCACCTTGTACTCGCGGAGCGGCTGACTGTACGTTCTTTGGTGCACCTTGGTTATTTAGATTAACCTGAATGTTTGGCGGTGTCAAGTTTTTTCCGGTTGCATTCATCTGATTAAGTGCTGCACCACCTATTGCTTTTGCTGCTGGACGACGCATTACAAACTCACCAGGCTCTAAAAGTGCTGGAACACGGTCACGAGACTGAACAGCACCGCCTGCAGCCATTTTGCGAACGATACCTCCTGATGCAAAAGATAGGTCATAATCACCACCATCTGAGAAATCATTAGTAGTCCCAGCAGTACCACCAAAACCGCCACTATAACCACCGCCGGTTTTGCCACCGCCACCGCCTATGCTAAAATCATCATCGAAATTAAATGAATCAGAATAGCTGCTGAATCCAGTATCGTAAGAAGCAAAAGATTTTTGTCTATTAAGACTTCCAGAATATGTTGAACCAGAAGGAATAGTTAACCCACGTCCAGGAGTATAATAGGCACCAGACCTAGCAAATTGATTGGCTTGAGTAGTACTTAAAGCTCTACCCCCGCCTAAACCAGGAGCATAATCTCCTCTACCCTCTTGGCTCATTGCATTATACTCTGCAACTGTTAGTGCTGATTGACGACCTGGAGCTACAAAGTTTGCTGTAATAAAATCATTTAAGCTTGAAAATTCTACACCAGAACCTGCAGCTCTAAATCCTTTTGAGCCACCCATTGTTGCTGCAATATTACCACTATAACCAAGCTTATCAAGAGCAAAAGGATCTATACCAGAAACTACTCCTGTTTCATCAGCTCTCATAAAGTTGCCTGAATTAGTAACATCACCAGGTTTAAAAGAACCTTTAAAGCCTGTAGCCATCTGTCCTGTTCTTCGATTAACCTCTAATCTAGCTTTACCTTGTTGATTAGTAGGCATGCTAGGATCTTTTGAGAATAAAGCGGGGACATCGAGCCCTAACAGTGCGCCTATAATAGAAATAGGAATACCTCTCCTGCCGTCAGCTCCTAATACATCGGCTAAGTTACCTTTTGGATCAAAACTTTCCTTTGATTCAACAATACCCATTGCTACGTCATAGGCATCATCTACGCTTAGTTTATTATTCTTCATTAAGCTATTTGCTAGGTCAGCCATGCCAGGTGTCATAGGATCCACACCTTTACTTACAGGAGCACTAGCTGAACCAACTTTTTCTCCACTGTCTGAATACACTGATGAACTATCATAAAAACCTTTTACACTTTGACCAGCGGTTGCGATAGCATCAAGACCTACAGCATCTGCAACTGAGTTATATACTCCTTTAAAGAAAGAGCCAAAGCCTTGAGGCTTAGTTCTTGGTTTTATTCCTTTAAATGGATTTGTTGGTTTTTGAGGCTTAGATTTAGATTTTTCTCCAAAACCAAAGAAACTAGTATTCTGTTTCAACATATTTTGAACAGCATCTAAAGCATTTGAAGGTGTTGCAGGAGTTGATATAGATGGTGCACCTTGCATTCTCATACTATTTATCACATTATCAGAGAAACTAAAGGCTCCGCCAACACTTTTAGATCTGTTTGCTTCCTCTTGTGCAACAGATCTAGCCTGAGTTGGTGAAAGGCCCTTTGCTTCTAGCTCCATCGCTCTAGCAACACTATAAGTAGCATTGCCTTGCATAACTTTACCACCACTTTGGAGTTGTTGGGGAGCTGCATTCATGCGCATCATGGTGCCTACACCAGCCTGTTTTACAGCTTCTTTACGCATCACAAACTCGCCTGGCTCTAGCATTGCAGGTACTCTATCGCGCTTCATACCACCGCCAGCCATGTGAACTCGACCACCTTGAGCTGCAGACATTACTGGAGCTCCTACATTACCTGCAACTACAGCTCCAGGATTTATACCGCCGCCGAACATGCCGCCAATACTACCAGTAATAACATCAGTTAAAGGATCAACAATGGTTTTTCTGAATACAGCTTGTTGAATCTCACGAAGCATGTTTCCAACCATGTCTTTAAACGTATTTGCAACCATACCCATTGTAATTGAACCGTCAATCAAAGCGTCGTTGAGTTTCATAAACGCACCAGTAAAGCTCTCTTTAACAATAGATTGTGACTGATCTAAAGCTTGACCTAAACGATCTTCAGAGCGTGCAAGAGTATCAACACGTTGATTAAGTGTCTCTAGAGTTTTGATGCGTTGTTGATCAAGTTCTTCAATCTTTTGAGTAGCTTGAGCACGAAGTTCAAGTTCTTGAAGAGGGAGTCCTTCAAGTTTAGTTTCTTGCAGTTTAATTTCTGCAGCTAACTCTTGTGCCTTGCCTGCAAGAGTAGTAGAAAGAATATCACGTTCAATAATACGAAGCTTTTCTTGGTTTTCAATCTGACCTGTAATACCACTCTGTCTTAAGTTATTAAGATTGCTTTCTCCTTGTGATTGATCAGTGATTCCTTTTCTCTGAAGTTTAAATATCTCACCCTGCTTAGTTATGTTGCCTTCGGATAGAGCAATTGCCTCATCTAGTGCCGCAGTTGTTTGTTGTGGGATAGTTGCAAGATTAGCTCTAAAATCTGTGCCTCTCCCTGGTTGAGAAACATCAATTAACTCAGCGATAGCCTGTACAAAAGGACTATTACTTCCTGTAGCCTCAACTAAAACATTAATGGTTTCTCTAAAGTCTTTAAAACCTTTTAGTTGAAGTAAAGTGTTTTGAGACTGTTGATTAAATATTTTTTCGTCTGCTTCGCTTGCTGTGAGTTGAGCATCGGCACGAGCTAACACAATCTGTCTTTCACGCTCTAGTTGAGTTTTTTGATCAGTTAATTTTTGTGTTTCTAAAGCAGACTGTCTATCAAACAAAGTAAGTTGATCTTTGTTGAATTGGTCAAGAGCACTTTTTTCGTCGTTTAATCGATTGAGACGTTCTTTTTCTATTCCTTTTTGGGTTTCGAGCTGTTGCAGAGAGTCATCACGTTCAAATTCAATTAAAGATTTTTGCTCTGCAAAACGCTCATTTGCAAATTGACGCTCTAACTCTATTAATTCACGTTTTTTAGCATTAATAGCAGTTTGATCTTTAAAACTCTTTTCATTAAGAATAGCTAGCTGATTCTCTAAAATACCCTGGTTTAAATCACGCGCTGCTTCGTTGGCGTTCGCACCAGTTTGGCGATCTATCTGAGCTACTTTAAGTCGTGTAGCATCGTTCTTAGCTTGAGCTATAGCTAACTTCTCAGCTGCGTCAAGTTCTTTTTGTGCTAAATCAAAGGTTAACTGACGAAGTTCTAAAGCTTTTTCAGCTTGATTAAATCTAGCCTGAGATGCATCTCTTAATTGCTTTTCAGTCTCTATAGCAAAAGCATTATCACGCTGAAGTTTTTGAACTGCTTGTTGATCTTTTAGAGTTTGAAGTTGTTTATCAAGTTGTTGTGCTTTAACTTTTTCTGTTTCAGTCACTTTTTTAGCTGTTTGGAAATATTCAAGAATAGATCCTGCTGAAGCTTTGATTGCGAGATTTAAGCTCTCCTCTAATGCAGGTCTAAACGCAGGATTAGTGGCTGGATCAGCAAGTCTTGCTTTGTTTGTTTGTATTACAGATCGTAAAAAGTTAGATTGGTTTTCTTTTGCTCTTTGAGAGTTAGCTGCTAAGTTCCCAGTTAAATCTACTAAACCTTTAAAAGGAGCAGTATCAAGTGCTGTAAAAGCACCACTAAAAGCTTTTGCTATACCTTTTCCTACGGTCTCAAGAGCTTTAAGTTCTGTTTGTATTTCTCTTAATCCTTGAACTATATCACGCAGTTCAGTAGCCTGAAGAGTGCCGCCAAAGGTGCTAATCAAGCCAAGACCACCTTTTTCTTCAATTTCTATAATTTGATCGCTCAATCCCTTAATTTTTGCTGAAAGCTTGTCAGAATTTAGAGCCCCTGCCGCCAATCCTTCATTAGTTTCTTTTAAAACAGAATTAAATATAATTTGTGCATCAACTGCTTCTTGTTGTGCTTTAGGTAGGTCTGTAGTTGTAAATTTGCCATTAATTTTATCAATCTGAATACCAGCAATTGTTAGTTGACCATTGAGTAGTTGGACACCGATAGCTCCTTCTTTAAAACTTTCTGCTACATTAGCTCCAGCTAATCCAGTAGATCTTTGCACTTCTCCAGCTAATCCAATTAACGCTGCATCAAACAGTTTAATACGGTCAATAACCGCCTCTATAAGTTTAATATCCACTTTTGCCGCTTCGATATCTTCGGCATTATTTTTACGTCTTGCGCTAGCTAAGTCATCTTGCGCTTCTTTAAGTAATTTAGTAGCCTCTTCTTGTCTTTGTAATTCTATAGTAGTCCTAGAGTACAAAACATCCACGTCTTTTTTAGCTGCATTCTCTATTTCTTCACTTATCTCTCTAATTTTTTTAGGTATCGACTCTAAAACTTCTTCTCTATCAGTAATTCTTTTAATACTGTCAGCAAGAGCAGTGCCTCCACCAGCTGCTGCAACTGTCAGTCCAACCAGTCCGTTAGTGAGATCCTCTGCTCTTTGCGATAAATCTTTAAAAGCATCTGAGAGCATCCCAATTAAATCAACATCTAAAAAAGAGCCAGCTAACTGAGCTATACCAACGGCTATAAAAGCCAAGTTAAGAGCCTTTCCAGCAAGGGCCGCTGCTGCTGCAACACCCTTTATAGCTCCTTGTAGTTTTACAGAGGCTGCTGTTAAAAATCTAGCCTTACCACCTGCTGTTTCTTCTGCAGCAGCGTATGTTTTCAGAATCTTAGTAGCATCACTATAGGCAGCAGAGTTTTTTCTGCCAGCAGCTGCAAGCTTTTCTCGTGCTTGAGTTAGTACTTGAGTATCCTTAGCACGCTGTCTAGGATCTAAATCTTCACCACTCAAAAACCTACGACGTGCTCCTGCTGCCTCAGAGGATAAATCTCGCGTTAAACCTTGTGTAAAAGAAGCAGCTCCTCCTAATCCCCTTTTATTCTTAGCTACCTCTACTGCTAATTCTTTTTGACCTTTGATAATAGTGTCAGTAGCACCTTTTGCTTTTGCTGCGGAATCAGCGTATTTTGCTGCAAAATCTGATAGATTATTAACAGAGTTTTTAGCAAAGTTACCTACAATCTCTGTAGCTTTACCAAAAACTAAAGCAAGAATACCTCCAAATAGCAACAGAGTATTACCGACATTATTTTTAAAGAAGCCAACCAAAGGTTGTAGAGCATTTGCAATCAACCCACCAAATTCAAGGGCTAATTCTTGTATCTGAGTTACAAGTTGTTCAAGAGATTTTTGGGTAGATTTAGAAGTAGTATCGATTGCGCTAAATTTACGCTCGCCTTCAGTAATAACAGCGTTGACAAAAGCTTGACGACGTTCAAAGTCTGTAAGAGTTGTAGCAGCTACACCTAGCCTTTGAGCATACTTATTAACTGCGGGGTCAATACGAGTAAAGATACCCAATTCGTCTAAGAGTTCTGGTTCTAGTTTTGCCGCACCACGAACAACACGTTGAAGTGCGTCTGTGAGATTACGACCAAGAGCACGAGAAGCTCCTAGAGAGACTTTAGTTAAGCGAGAAATTTGTTCAGTATTAAAACCAGCAGAAAGCGCAATGTTGATATTCTGCGCAGCTTCTGAAAGCTCAATCTGACCCTGTGTAATAGCTTTAACTTCTTTGAGGATGCGAGGACCAGATTGACCAATCTCAAGCGCTAGAGCTTTTGTACCTGCAATAATAGTTTCAGCACGAGCAGCTTTGTTGAGAGCATCAAACGCTGCTTGTAAAGCAAAAACGGTGGCCGCTGCACCCGCATAGGCTGCAACTAGACCACCGAGTCCTGATGCTTGGGCTGCAAACTGACGACCAGAAGCAGCAGATGCTTGA
>Ga0181400_1000303_pt1 | contig 20737 bp, 21 predicted proteins | sample 23SPOviralmetaG_FD_130129 | JGI IMG/M metagenome (GOLD analysis project Ga0181400, IMG submission 130129) | Marine viral communities from the oligotrophic San Pedro Time Series (SPOT) site, San Pedro Channel, CA, USA - 23 SPOT_SRF_2011-06-22 | ecosystem: Environmental > Aquatic > Marine > Strait...
AAAGTTTAATTATTTTATCGGCGATCAACTTATAAACATTAAGTACCGCGATGGAAGAAAGAACTTTAAATTGTATAAAGGGGCTGAGAAAATCTTTTACAATATAAATAGTGTTGTTGGTTACGACGAATGCATTATAGTTGAAGGCGAGATGGATGTGCTAGCTTTACATGAAGCAGGTATACCAAATTCTATATCTGTTCCAAACGGAGCTACATTAAACTCTAATAACTTAGATTATTTAGACAGTTGTATTGATTACTTTGAAGACAAAGAAAAGATCATATTAGCTGTTGATGCAGACGAAGCAGGACAAGCTTTACAACAAGAATTAATAAGAAGATTAGGCGCTGAAGTTTGTTTTCTAGCTTCATTTGAAGATTGTAAAGACGCTAACGAATATCTATTAAAACATGGCAAAGAAAAACTGGCAGAGTGTATTACCGGAGCGAGACCGGTTCCGCTTGAGAACGTCACGACGTTTAAAGACATTGAAGGGGAAATTACCGATTTTGTTAAAAATGGTTTTAAGCCGGGATTTCAAGTTGGCCTTAAAAATTTTGATGACATCTTTTCAACTTACACTGGTCAATTTATTACAGTCACTGGTATACCGTCTAGCGGCAAGTCCGATTTTGTCGACCAAATGGTTGTTGGATACAATCAGAATTACGGTTGGAAAACAGCGTTTGCTTCGCCAGAAAATGCACCAACTTATCTCCACGCACATAAAATAATGCGTAAGGTTTGGCAAGACATGCCTAAAGCTAGCGATATACATGGGGATAAATGGAATCAGGTAGCTGACCACGTTAACGAAAACTTTTTCCATATAGATATGGAACGATATACCTTAGAATCTGTACTACGTAAAGGCGCAGAGCTTGTAAAGCGTAAAGGTATTAAATGTTTAGTTATAGATCCTTTTAATAAAGTACGTGATGTTAATTCTAAAACAGAAGATGTAAATAGATATACTATGGAGTATTTAAGCAAAATAGAAATATTCGCTAAAAAGTACGACGTACTTGTATTTATAGTTGCGCATCCAACTAAAATGTATAAAGACGCAAATGGCAAAATCGAAGAACCGACTATGTATAACATTAAAGGAGGTGGTGAGTGGTATGACGCTAGTTATCACGGTATACTTGTACATCGTAATTATGAGGATAGGACAGTTAAGGCAAAAGTACTTAAAGTCAAATTCCAAAACTTAGGTGAGAACGGAGCTGAAGCTCATTTCAAATGGGAGCCAAGATCAGGATGCTTTATACCTCACGAGCCAATGGATATGTCTAACGAACCTATGCCCTGGGAATGAGTGTAGGATCTAAAAGAGCTAAAGAGCGAGCTAAAAGAAAATTACCAGATAACTATATGCAGTCTGAAGAAGAAGAAAAGGCTTACTTATATTGTGTTAAAAACGATATAAGAATAGGACCTGTAGCTGTTGAAGAAATTATAGGATCTTGGGCTGTAGGTGTAAGTTTACCAGGTAATCATAAAGTAGTTCATAAGTCTCCTGAGATACATGATAAACATAGTATTATGGAAGCAGTATATAAATATTGTATTTATTATTATAATAAAAGAAAACAATGAAAACAAAGTTTAAAAACGCAAGAGAAGCTTTTATTTATTTCTACAATGAGATAAACACTAATGGTGTTGCATTTGGAGATACTAAAGCTTTATTTAACGTAGGTTTTACTTTAGAAATGCCAAGCCAAAAGAATATTAATGTTTTAAATCCAAACAGAAACTTTAATTTAGAGTATGCAGAGGCTGAATGGCAATGGTATTTATCTGGAGATCCTAGTATAGATAAATTAGGTGACATAAATGGTAGCGTTCCACCTATTTGGGAACGTATGGCTGACTCTGATAGAAAAGTAAGATCTAACTACGGTTGGCAATGGGAGCGCAACCATCAATTAGATAAAGTTGTTGCTATGTTAAAGTGTAATAAAGACACTAGACAAGGTGTAATATCTATATACGATGGTAAAGAAATAAGCACTTATGCCAAAGACACGCCTTGCACTTATGCTGTTCAGTTTACTATACTGCATAATAAGTTAGAGATGTCTGTTCTAATGAGATCTAACGATCTGTGGTTTGGTTTTTGTAATGATCAATACTGTTTTGCGTCTTTACAAGAATTAGTGGCAGAGAGGTTATCTATAAAGCTAGGAAGCTATTACCATTTCGCTCACAACTTACATTTGTATAACAATAAATTAAAATAAATGATGTATTATTTATACCATATTCCAGGTAAAAAGATAGGTGTAACAAGTAATCTTAATACAAGAGTTACGCTTATCCAAGGATATAAAGCAGACGAATACGAGGTTCTTGATTCTAGTGAAGATATAGATTATATATCTGACAAGGAGATAGAACTTCAAAAGTCTTACGGCTATAAGGTTGACATGCAAAAGTATAATCAATTACGTAAAAAATCTAATAAAATGAAAATAAACGCAACTGAACAAACCTCAACGTTTCCAGTTCCTTTAAACAAATTAAAAGGTAACTTAATGGACAACATAGGTTTAAAATGGGTTACAGAACACGGTAAGTTTGAATTAACAACAGAGTCTATAAACTGGATATTAGCAAATGCTAAAACATCTATGTTTAATTCTAAAAGATCTTACATCTACAATAAAGCTTTCTATGAAGCTTTTTTAAGTCTAGAGCATAATGTATCAGCTCCACAGTTAGAAAGCCTTAGGTTTGATCTAATACGTGAATGGGCTGAGCAGAGAGGTTTATATAAGAAAGGTAACTCACATACACAATATGTTAAGCTACAAGAAGAAGCAGGTGAGTTAGCTAAAGCTTTGTTGAAAAACGATAGACCAGAAATTATAGACGCTATAGGCGATATGGTTGTCGTGTTAACTAACTTAGCGCACTTAGAAGGTTTTACTATAGAAGAAGCTATAGATTCTGCTTATAGTGTTATAAGTAAAAGAACTGGCAAAATGATTAACGGAACATTTGTGAAAGATGCAGATTAAAACTAAAGACGAAATAGTACAAGCCGTGCTCCATAAGATGGATCAACGCAGCTTAATAGGTCAAAAGAAATACGGTGCAACTATGATGCAAGAAATAGTTGGCCAAAAAAAAGACTTAAATAGATTTTTAGTAGACGTACAAGAAGAGCTTATGGATGCTTTATTATATATAGAAGCGGCTAAGCGCTGTTTAGCAGATGAAGTTGAAGAAGCTATGCTTAGACGTATTGATGTTAAATATGAAAAAATATCACCCTGTGTTGCTCATGCTTTTGAAGAAGATGATGATCGCATGGATGTTATTGGTCAAAATGGTAATACAGGAGAGCATTATGAGAAGAAAACCTTATAAAAGAAAGAAAGGTCCTGTTCAGTCTAAAAAAGTTTCTTATGATGGAATAACTTTTGCTTCAGGATTAGAGCGATATATGTATATGGCTCTAAAGAAAGCTAAAATAAAATCTAAATACGAAGGTGAAACTTTTGTTTTGTTAAATGGTTTTCATTTTGAAAATGAATCTTATGAAAGACAATCAAACGGTAAAGGTGATTACACTAATAGAGGTGCTAAAAGAATATTACCTATAAAGTATACGCCTGATTTTATTGGACAAGATTTTATAATAGAAACAAAAGGTAGAGCTAATGAATCTTTTCCTATGAGATGGAAATTATTTAAACAATTGGTAACTAATCAGTTTCCTAGCTATACACTGTATAAACCACAAAATCAAAAAGAATGCGATATAACGGTAGGGCTGATCCTAGAAAAGCAAAAAACGTAGCTAGACAAATGTATGCCCAACGCCAGGTAGATCGGTGGGTTAAATGGAGCATTGAAAGCAAGGGATATGTTTTTTATAAAGATCTTGTAGAAAAGCAAAATGAATTTAACATAATTTGTTATGAATAGAAATTGGGAATTATCTCTTGGTTTTTACCCAGGAATATTAATAGGCATAAGAACTTATGAAGAAAAAGAGTTTAATGAACACGTGTTATATCTACCATTTTGTGTAGATATAGCTTTAAAAATTGAAAAGTAATGGGATTATTTGATGAAAGAATAGCCTATAAACCTTTCGAGTATCCAGAATACTACAATGAAGGGTGGCTAAAACAAGCTCAGGCTTTTTGGCTTCATACTGAAATACCAATGTCAGGTGATGTTAAAGACTGGAACGAGAATTTAACAGAATCAGAGAAAAATCTAGTGGGAAATATCCTACTAGGTTTTGCTCAGACTGAATGTGCAGTTTCTGATTACTGGACACAGAACGTGGTTAGCTGGTTTCCTAAACACGAAATAAAACAAATGGCAATGATGTTTGGTTCGCAAGAAACAATACACGCTGTTGCTTATTCTTATTTAAATGAAACACTGGGCCTTGAGAATTTTGACGCGTTTTTACAAGATGAAGCTACAATGGAACGTTTTGAAAACCTTACTAGAGTGGATGATAAGTCTACACGTAATATTGGACGTAGTCTTGCTGTGTTTAGTGCCTTCGCTGAAGGTGTATCTCTTTATAGCGCTTTCGCTGTTTTATATAGTTTTCAGCTGCGTAATATGCTTAAAGGAATAGGTCAGCAAATGAAATGGTCTGTAAGAGATGAATCTCTACATAGTAAAATGGGATGTCAGTTATTTAGACACATGTGCGATGAAGATCCAGAATTATTAAATTCATGCAGAGAAGATATTATTGAAGCAGCAAAAGCAATGTTAGATGCAGAAGAAAAATATATTGACAAAATGTTCGAGCTCGGTGACATCGAAAACCTTAAAGCCTATGACCTTAAACAATTTATCAGAAAACGTCTTAATGAAAAGCTACAAGAACTCGGTTACTTCGACCTCGGCCAATACTTTGCATTTAACCAAGACGGAGCAAAAAACCTTGATTGGTTCTATCATCTTACCGGGGGGCATACTCATACTGATTTTTTTGCTGTGCGTCCGACTGATTATTCCAAAGCAGGTGAAGGAGAGGATTTTGAAGATATTTGGTAATGAGAGAATGTAATATATGTAAGAAACGTAAAAAAGATTCTAAGTTTAAACATTCTGGTAAAAAAACTTGCCAGCGCTGTGAGTTTAGATGGAAGAAAAGCTTTTTAAGATTATTAGTACAAGATCGTAGACTTAGCGCTAAAGAGCGTATAGCTAATAGATTAGGCTATATGGGTACAGCTTTTATAATGATTTCACCTTACTTATTACCCTATGGTAATATAGGAGCTATAACATATATTATAGGCGGAATAGTATCAACGCCACAAGTTTGGGTGGCTAAGCAATGGAATTTAGTTGCAGTAAATCTAAATGTAATGATAGGATATTTAATTTATTTAATTAGTAACACATGAGTATAATGATAGAAGATTACGTTAGACAAACGTATAAAAAAAGGTTTAAAGATAAACCTGTATTAATAACAGAAAAAGATAGTTGTTATATGGTTACACATCACAAAGATGCTAGCCCAATTATATTAAGTAAAACACAATGGAAAACATATTAAATGAAAGAATCTATTTTAATTGAAATGCGAAACAAAGTCGATGCGTTAACAAGAGTGATGCAGCAGGTTATATACGATATTAACGAAACTAAAGACTTATCTAGAGGCACTTTAGAAGTTTTAAAGAAAATACCTGGTTATAAAAAAGCTGTTGATGATCTTAAAACAGAGATAGAGAAAGTACAAGAAATTAAAAAATCAGTAGAAACTAAAGAGAAAAAATTAGATTTAAATGTGGAATAATGAGTGGATCAAAGGATTTGACTACCCAGAATGGGGAGAAACAGAAGTATACAAGAAGACTATATCCGGGGGATATTTACTTAAAGGAGAGACGCCCAGAGCAGCATACACAAGAGTATGCTCAACGGTGGCTAGACGATTGGATAGACCAGAGCTTGCAGAAAAGTTCTTCAACTACATCTGGAAAGGATGGTTATGTTTAGCGTCGCCTGTACTAAGCAACACAGGTACAGATAGAGGTCTGCCTATAAGTTGTTTTGGTATTGACGTTGCTGATAGTATAAACGATATAGGTAAGAAGAACTTAGAAATGATGTTACTCGCTAAACACGGCGGAGGAGTTGGCATCGGTATTAATCAAATCCGACCCGCTGGAGCTAAAATTACTGACAATGGAACATCTGATGGAGTGGTGCCGTTTTGCAAAATATACGATTCAACAATACTCGCCACTAATCAAGGATCTGTCAGACGCGGAGCTGCATCAGTTAACATTAATATTGATCACTCCGACTTTGAAGAATGGCTGGAGATCAGAGAGCCTAAAGGAGATGTCAACAGACAATCACTTAATTTACACCAGTGCGCAGTGGTCGGTGACAAGTTTATGCGAAGACTTGAACAAGGAGATCAAGAAGCTAGACGTAAATGGGGAAAATTACTACAAAAACGTAAAGCAACTGGAGAGCCTTATATACTCTTTAAAGGAAATACAAATAAAAATAACCCAGAGGCATACAAGCAAAATGGTTTAAAAGTTCATATGACTAATATATGTAGTGAAATTACATTACATACAGATGAAAGTCATAGCTTTGTTTGTTGCTTATCTAGTTTAAACTTAGCTAAATATGACGAATGGAAGGATACTAATATTATTTATGATTCTATCTGGTTTCTTGATGGCGTACTTGAGGAATTTATCCAGAAAGCCAAGGGAAAAATTGGGTTTGAAAACTCTGTTAGATCTGCAGAAAAAGGTAGAGCACTTGGACTCGGAGTACTTGGCTGGCATACTTATTTGCAAGAGAAAGGGTTACCGTTTGAAGGTTTATTATCTCAGTTTGAAACTAGAAAGATTTTTAGTCAAATTAAAATTGAAAGTGAAAGAGCTTCAATGGATCTTGCTGAAGAGTTTGGTGAACCATTATGGTGCGTTGGTACTGGCAAACGTAATACTCACCTTCGTGCTATTGCTCCAACAGTTTCTAACTCAAAGTTATCAGGGAATGTTAGCCCTGGTATTGAACCTTGGGCTGCTAATGTTTTTACAGAACAATCAGCCAAAGGAACGTTTATAAGAAAAAACCCAACACTAGAATTAGTTTTAGAAGATTGTGGTTTAAATAATGAAGAAACTTGGAATAAAATACTAGAAGATGGCGGATCTGTACAGGGAATTGAAAGGCTGGATGATATACTTGTGGGTGACCATGATATACCTGCGAAAGAAGTTTTTAAAACTTTTAAAGAAATTAATCAACTAGAATTAGTTAATCAAGCAGGTTTACGGCAACAGTATGTAGATCAGTCAGTTAGTCTTAACTTAGCTTTTCCTTCTGAAGCAACGCCTAAGTGGCTCAATCAAGTACATTTAGACGCATGGAAAAAAGGCGTAAAAACTTTATATTATGTTAGAACCGAAAGCGTCTTACGTGGTGATATTGCTGCAAGTGCTATGGATCCTTCTTGTGTATCTTGTGACGGTTAATTATTAAATTAAGAAAGGGGACCACAATAGTGATCCCCTTCTTGGTTACAGGAACTTTTGGGTATGGTGCCCATTTTATTTTTGTCCCTATTCTTTACAATCGCAATTTTCTTTGCAATCACATTATTCGTTGATACTTATATTAGAAATAAGGTTTTAAATTTATATATGTAGAAACAAGTGTGCGTAATCTTTTTACGTCTTTAATATTATTAAAATCTATACTATCTATAGTTTCGTTTACTTTTTCTAATAGCTTAACAGCTGTATTGAATGTAGCATCATCTAGTTCTGCAGCTTTTAATTTACTCATATTAATTATCGTTTACTTTTTTAAATATATTATTTTTTACAATCGCAATTTTCTGTGCAATCACATTCTTCATTGTAATTTTTAAACATTAAAAAATACATAAGTGAGTTCCATTTCTTTTTTAAATATATCATTTTTCTCCACATTTTTTACTTGGGTTAGCAACCTGTCTCCAGTCTTGTTTAACCCAATCTTTTAAGTTTTTACTACCAGTTCCGCTTACATTAGATTTACTTGATCTTTTATATTTACCTTTAGCAGCAGCAGAACGTTTAGCGTTTATAACTTTCTGTCTTTCTTCTTTGCTCATACTAGCTATTTTTGCTTTTGGTAAACAAACTTTACTAGTACCACCTCCTTTTGTGCCTTTATTTAGAGGTGAAGTCATGTAAAAAGCCATTTAGCATTTACCTTTTTTCTGTTGCTTTGAAGCCCACATATTAGCATAAGCAGATGGATATACTTTAAATTTTCTTTTTGCAGCGGCTTTACAGCTTGCGGTTAATTTTCTTAATAATGGTGTTGGCATGTTTTCTATTTATTTAATAAGTCCAAATTGTTGTTTTAGGTGCTCCAGGGTATCCAATACCTAGATGCACAAAGTTACTCTTTCTTGATATTCCTATTCTTTTAAAGCCACATTTAATTGCGGCAGCAACTAATAAATATGTAGCTTCTCCACCAACACATTTAACGTCTACAGCAGCTCCATGAGCATGTTCACCTGGTTTATCTTTAGCCGCTTCAATCGGGTGGTCTGGAGATCTATATGAAGAATTTATTATTATAGGAAAACCATATGTTTTTCTAAGAGGATCAAGCATACCTAAAAGCTTAGGATCCATTTTATCCATGTTTCCTTTAAAATCTTCCGCGTCGCTAAAGTATTTTAATTTTATGTTATTCATCTTTTAAAATTTTTTCAGCTGAATCTCTATCATCAAAGTCTAATGCTGCTTTTAATATAATTTTATCCATAACATTATCTTGATTTTCAAGCATTTGTTTCTGTAATTCAATTACCATGTTTTCTAAATTATCTTTAGCAGCAACCAATAATTCAATCTGATGCTCTTTCTTTTCTAAACTAGACTTTAAAGCATTAATATCATCAGGTTTTGCTCCAGTGATAGTACTTACCACTATACCTATTGACGCACTAATAGTACCGATTAACATCATTACAACCTCTTTGTTTGTATCTAAAACTGGATACTGCATTAAAATAAATATAATTGCCATAACTAATAGGAATATAAATAAGCTTCCTATGTAGTGACGTAGTTCTCTCGCTACACCGTTTTTTGGTAAATTCATTTAGTTTTCTTGTTTTTGTTTGTTAATAATTGCTTCAACTCTGTCACTTTCTAATCTTAAGGCTCTTATTTCTTTTTTAGTTAACCCTAGCTTTTCTAATGCCTCTACTTGATCTTTTTTATTTAAACCAAATAAGCTATCTCTTTTTGAAACTTTTATTGTTTTTACGCTTTTTGGATCAAGTATTGCTTTAACTCTGTCTTCTTCTAATTTTAAAGCTTTAATCTGTTTTTTACTTAATCCCAAACTAAGCAACGAATCTATTTGCTGTTTTTTGTTTAAATCGTAAAGCTTATCCATATCTGTTTTAGGCTCAACTTTTTTAACTTTACCTTTACTGTCTTTTTTTATACCTAGTTCCCAAGCTGACCAACCTAAAGCAAGTGCAACTCTTTTATAGTATTCTATATTTTCATCACCAGCATCTTTAATGTTGGTTATTTTCTTTATAGCTCTATCCAAAGGTACGTTTGTTACAGCTGATATTACTTGTGCGCTAGCTAAGTATGCTGGATTGTCTATGCTCCAACCCATTGTTTTCATTTCTTCTTGATTCCAAGAAAAAGATCTACCAGCTGATTGAAGCTTACCTACTTTAGATGACACAGGTGGAGATATTTGTAACACGCCTTTAACTACAGCGTCTTGATATTTAGGAGCTTTTTTATCTGCTTCTTTAGCTAATCTTATAGCTGTGTTTTTAACTACCGATACAACAGCTCCGCCAACGCCTATACCTCTGAGTATACTATCGGCCATACCATTAGCTATGTTAAAGTACTTTTCGTTACGTTTTTCTTCTTCTTCGTCTTCATCACCAAAGCCTATAGCAAATAACGCTTGTTGCAAAGCGCTAAATAAAAGGTTTTGCGCAACTCCATAGTATATGATCTTAGATATATTTGTTTTGGCATCTCCTCGGCCATTCTTAAGATCACTAGCGGCTTTTTTAATTAATCGTGCGTATTGTGCTGGAGTGTTAGCAAAAGCTAATACAATACGTCCTAATGGACCAGCTTGTTGTTGACTAATTTTATCAGGTCTACTTGACTGTTGAGACTCTTCTGCTATTTCTCTAAAATCTCTAAAAGCTATTTCTTCAGCTTCAGCTTCTGTTAAACCTTCTTTCTTTAAAGCTTTAATTCTATTTCTATAAAACGTAGCTCCACCAGATGCAATAGCAAAACTATCAGCTATCTGCGTTGGTAAGAAACCTAGTTTAAGAAGTCCTGCTACAACATTTCTAGCGCTGTTTCCTGGACCTTTAGCCATTTCAGCAATATCAGCTTCATTAACATTTAATTTAATGCCACTACGTCTGTCTAATAAAAACGGCGAATTAAACAACTTTTTAAAGTCTGACCAGTATTGAGGTTGATTAGCAAAAGCTTGCCCAGCTTTTAATACATTATTATCGGTAAAGTTAATAAAGTTTACAGCTGATATAGTTTGAAGTACAGCTGATCTTGTGTTAAAAAACATGATAGCACCAACAGAATTAGTTAACCAGTCTGTAAATCTTGACGTTATAGTATCAGTACCAAAAGATCTGTTTCTACCAGTCTTCATTCGATGCAGCATATTTTCCATTGCTACTCTATATGCTTTGCCGTACGCTGCTTCAAGTTTATTTAAGTTAGCTTCAGAAAATATTTGATCTACATTTTGTTGCCAAACCTCTAAATATTTAGATCTTTTAGTTGTGTTTAAAGATTTTATAAAATCAGTATCAATAGTACCAGCAACCCAACCAGCATCAGGTGAAGCATATTCGTCACCTTTGTTTATAGCTATTAGCTGGTCTGCAAAAGCTGTCAATTCCATATCCGCGTTAACAAAATCTACTAATTGTTTTTGATCTTTTTGTGATAGTCCAGGAACAGCCATGCCTTGTTTATCCCATATAGCAACTCTAACAGCTTGCTCTTTAGTAAAGTTACTGTCTTTTATTTTCTTACGTAAATCTTTTGGAACTATCTTTAATGCTTTTTTAAGACCTCTATAATCTTGCATCATGCTAACACGATCATTAGCAAGGTTTTCCATAGCTCTAGCAAACGGATTAAGTAAGTGAGCTTTATACCAAGCCATTTGAGCTGTACCAACATAGCCTTTTCCTAATGTAGAGTATAATAAACCTACAAAGTCTTCAGCTGATGGTGGAATAAAGAAGTTAAATCTACCTTTATTAGCTCCAGCAACTTCAGCTTTAACTCTAGCATAAGTTTTGTCAGACGCTATACCTGTTTTGTTTTCTATAATATCATTAAAGTCTTTATTAAGATCTAATGATTTACTAAATTTAATTTCTTCTGTTTGACTGTTATTATCAGTTTCTTGCATAACGTTTAAAACGTTATTATTAAACAAATCAGACTTGCTTAACTTTATAGCAGCTGAAAGCTTATCATTATTTACTTTAGCTGGCTTAGATAGTGTTTCGTTAAAAGTTTGATCTATGAAGTTTCCTGCAGAATCAACACCATAAATATCATAAACAGTTTTACCCTGATAAGTCATTAGAGAGTTTGGATCAATACCAAAATTAACTCCAGAAACATTAGGGTTAAAATATCTAGCCCATATATTATCTTGTAAAGTCCAACCTTCAGGCGTTTTGCTTTTATAAGAGAATTTTTTACCATCAACTCCTATTCCCGCAAGTTTATTATCATCTGCATTTAGTAACGCTCCTTGAAAGTAATTTCTTTCAATATTGTTAAAATTATCATTTACAGTTCCAGAAGCCGCTTGAACAAACAAATACTTAGCAACACCAGAAGCAGGTAGTGTATGTTCTTCAGTAAATAGCTTTTTGTTAGTGTCAGGGTCAAATAATTGCCCTAGAGAATAAAATTTAACAGGAGAAGACATTCTTATAAAATGACCTTGCCAAGAAGACGTTGATTTCAATAAAGCTGCGACTAAAGAAGCATTGTTTTTGTCTTTTCCTTCTTTTATAAAGTTTTCAAATGTTAAAAATATCTTTTTTAAAGCTTTTATTTTGTTGTTTTGTATTCTTATAAAAGTTGAATCATTAAATGTTTCAGCATTAAGATTAGATACTGTTTTTTTATTTACTGTTTTAGTGTAAGCTGTTTTACTAAATAAATCTTTAAATTCTTGAGTTTCTTCTGCAAATTTATAACCTTCTTTCTCAGCTTGAGCTATCCAAGCGTCTGCTTCCGAAACGTTTAGAAAGAATACCTGTCTATCATAATCTCTATTTCCATTTTCACCTTTTTTAGTAACACCTTGAAAGCTTCTCCAAAATACTTTAGGAAGTTTAGCTGTGAAACCGCTGGTCTTAATGCTTTCTAAAAACTTTTCTCTTTGAACTTTATCATTTAAGTTTAAATTATTTACACCTAACTCTTTAAGAATTTTAGACCAATCCCTATCGTTAGCCGCAAAATCATCATCTGTTATTTCAAAAAACCCTTGAAAAACAGACTCATTAGCTTTTTTAAGTTCTGCTTTACTGAACATTAACTTGCTTTTTCCAGCAGCAACGTCTTTTGATGTTTCTAAACTTAAATCACCTTCGGTTCTAGCTATTTCATTTGTCACTAATCTTCCAAACAAGCTAGCTATACCTTTTAATCTTTGAGCTTCAGCTGATCTAGGCGAAAAGTCTTTAGCTTTTTTACCATCTACAATTCCAAAAGCTTCTAAGAAATTAGCTCTATTTAAATTACTGTTTAATTTAAAGGGGTATAATCCTGAAGGATCAGTTGTTCTGTCCTGTTTAGTATAAAAAGCATCTAACAAAGATTTTGGTGCACCAGTAGATGTTCCCATTAGTTTCTGAGTAGCAGCTTCTAAAACAGCTCCTTCTGGTAGTAGCTTTATTAACGTTTCTGGCTTTTGACTTATAAACCTTTGTATAGCGCTAGCATCAGACTTTGAAAGATTAGCTGTTGCGTCTGTTAGTTTTTTAACAGGTATACCTATAGCTTCTGCTATAATCTCTGGAGCTAAATTACCTAGTTTTTTAAACGTAAGTTTATCAGTTGGTACGTCTTTTAATTTTTCTTTTACTTCTTTCTTTACTTTAGAAACAACATCAGAAGGTAATAAACTTGAAGGTTTTATTTTTTTAGCATCAACTGGAGCAGGCGTTGACTCAGCTACTGTAATGCCTTCAGCTTTAGAGAGGTCTTGACCAGTTACACCAGCTCTTTCTTTTATAGCTAAATCAATTTCTGGTTTTCTAGACCCTATAGTTTTACCTAAATACGTATTAACTTGCGCTACAGAAGGATCAAAAGCATTGAATAAACCTGTATTCCTAGCGCTATATTTACCTTGGCCAGATCCTTGAAAAACTCCTAATATTTGTTCTTCAACTACTTCTTTAGCCGTATCTTGTTGAGCAGGAGTGAAATCTATTTGTTTACTTATTACAGGCCAATTTTTTTCAACTATAGCTTGAGCTACAGAAAATTTATCTTCTGTTGTAGGTGATTTTATAGATTCAACAAGCTCTTCATTAGACAAAACATCTTTTAAAGCTGTAGCTTGTGGAGAAACTATTCTAGATTTTTTTACTATCTTTTGGTCTGTTTCAACTTTGTCAGCAACTAGTTTACCTGTAATGCCTTCAGCTGCTTTTATTTGAGCTTTAGTTAATCCTGTAGATTCTAAGCTTTTGTTATAATCTTTTATAAAATTATAAACGTCTTTGCCGTTATTAAATTTAACTTTAACGCCTAAAGCTTGAAGAGCTTTTCGCACTACATCACCTATCTTAGTAAAAACGGTTTCATTGAATTTTATATCTTCAGTTCTAATAGCGTCAGAAAATAAAGTTAATACTTCCTCGGCTTGAACAGCTTCTGGATCAGATTTATACTGTTCTAATCTTTTAGCAAAGTTACTATCCTTTACTTTATTAGCATCTATTTTATTTATATATTCTTTTAAAGAATTACCTAGAGCTAATTGTGTTTCTGGACTGTCTTTTACAGTTTGAAATAATAATGCATGTAAAAACTCGTGAGACGGAGCAGCTACAGCTATTTCTTTGTCAGCTATTTCTCTATTAATTACAATAGTTTGTTTACCTGTTTTAGGATCTTGAATTATAAACCCTTGTTGGCCAGACGCTTTAAGATCTTGCCCTTGCTCATTTAAAAACGCTTCTGTTTCTTCTGTGCTAGCAAATTCTTGAACATCTAAATCTTTAATGCCTTCAGCAGCTTTTTTAACTTTTTCAACTTCTTGAGTAACTGCTTTAGAACCAATACCTTCTAAGTCTTTGTTTATTTGTTTTATTCTATTTGACTGCTCTATAGTTAGGCTAGGCTCACTAACTTGTTTTATTTCTTCAGTTAGTTGCTTTTTTTCTTTTAAAAGCTCAACAGTTATGGCTTGATCTGACTCAGATAGCCTTAATGTCTTTATAGAGTTTACAGTTCCTTGTGTTTGCCTAAAATTTAAAGCAATAGCGTCAGCTTCTTCTTGTGTTTTTTCTCCTTTAGATACTTGATTTTTTAGTTGTTGATCTAAAACCTTAATAGAATTTGGATTTTGACTTAATTTTATTTGTGTTTCTTCGGTTTTCACTTCTGGGTTAAAAGCTTCTGAAACGCTAGTATATTTGGTTTTTTTAATTAATTTGTTTACATTTACTTTTTGAAGTGTTTGCTGCCCGTATTTAACTCCTTTAGAGATATTAACTGGAGCACCATAAACTCCTCCGCTACCAAGACCTACTGTAAAAGCATTTGCTACTCCTTCGCTTATAGGTTTTCCGTTTACTATGTTTTGGGTAGCTTGAGTAGCTGCTTCTTCAAAACCATTACCAGCTAACGCAACAGGTATACCGTACTTTTCTAAAGCAGCTTGATACATGGTAACCAAACCATCTTTAAAAGTTTTTTTACCCTGTTCTAATCCTTGCTTTTTAATTATATTTTTATAAACACCTCCTAACGCTCCAGCTCCAAGAATTCCTTCAAAAAAGCCTTCAGACATACCTATTAAAGAGGATTTTAATAAAGTTTCTTCTCTACTTTGGTCTGGGTATTCTTCTTGTTGAGTTCTTAACTCTCCAGCGGCAAGAGGAATCCCGCCACCCAAAGTTAAGGCGGTTCTAGATAATCCAGCTGCTCCTCCCATCATTAAAGATATACTCACAGGTGCTGATTCAGCTAAAGACTCCCCAAGAAGATAAAAACCATCTTTAAAGTTTCCTTTAGATAAATTACCGTAAGCATCGCCTTTTATGTTTTTTATATCTTTGTATATTTCTCTTTGCTTACTTAAATTTTCTTGTTCTGCTATAAGCTCATCTAGCAAAGGTCTAGTTCCTATTGATTCTTCAAACTTTTTTAAATTAGTTTCAGGTAATCCTAAAGCTCTATTTATAGGATCACTAAACAACGCCCCTACTTCATAGAAAAAGCTAGGAACAGAAAGAAGCATTTCTCCTAGGTTGGAATCTCCTTGTTTAAAGGCTTGATATATACTAGAAAATGTTCCTCTATCTGATATTTTATCTTTAGCTTCTTTTAATTTAGAATTTCTTTTTGAAGCTAATTCGTTATATTGTTTTATTCTTTTAGGTGAATCTAAAGGATCCACCACCATATCTTTACCAGCTATTAACTCTATTTCTTCATCTATAGATTTAATATCTTTTAAAATACCATATGGATCTTTATCTACCGCTTTTAACTCTTCAAGTCTTTCTTTAGTAAAATTATCTTCTTTAGACATTTGCTTAGCAAACTTATTGTTTTGTAAAGATTTTTTTTCTTCTAAAGTTAAAGGTGTTTTATATTTAGTTTCTTCTAATTCCAAAGAACCATCTTCCGACGGTGACTCCGTATTTTCTAGGGACACTTCGGTTGCATCCACAGTTGTGTCCAGCTCTGTGGTCGATGTCTTTCCCTCGTTTTGTGGGCCAAATTCTTTTTCTTCTTCAACAAATAACTCTGCTGTTGGGTTTTTTGCTAAAAAGTCATCTTTATTGATAAGTCCAACGCGGTATTTTTTACCGTCTACTATATAGATTTCATTCATAATTATACTGCAAATGTTTCGTCAATTACTTCTTCTTCAACTACTTCTGGCTTAGGCTGTTCTTGTACAACTTCTGTTGTTTTGCCTACTGCTACTGTTGGTAACAACTCTTTTAAACTACTAAACATAAGCTCTTGAAACTCAGCTTGCTGACCAGCATCTACGTTTTTACCATTAGCTGCTACTGCAAATTTAAGATCTTCTTCCATGTTAAAGTTGTTTCTCCAAACTCTATTAGCATCGTCATAGTTATTTAATAAAGCGTTTGCTCTAGCTGCAGATCTAGCTTTTGTGTCATTAACTATTTTAGCCATATTAGCTGGTATAAATTCTGTTTGCATTTTACCATCTGAAGATACTTCTACATATTTTTGATCCAAAAGCAAATAAGCATCATTATATTGTAAACTATTATCTATAATTCCAACTTGCTCTCCGTTAACATTTAAAGTGCTAGGTGCTTGAAGCATTTTTATATTTTCTGCTTTTAAATCTAATATAACTCCAGGATCATAAGCTAACCAAGTTAAAGCTGGTTTGTCTACAACTCCACCGTCTAATATAGATCCAGTATATCTTAATCTAATTTCACTGTCTTTACCTACAAAATATTCTTCATTAGCATCATCACCAGCTAAACCGCTTCTTATAGCCATGGTTTTACACCACTTTGGCGTATCCCTTCCTACTAAAGCCATGCCGCCTGGTTGACCTGGGTTTTTAGCATCTTCTAATCCAAAATACTCCTGCATAAACATAGCGTCTGTATCTTTACCTATTTCTATTATTTGATAAAGCTCTCGTAGAGATTTATTCAAGCTAGATGAAGCAACAGAAGCGTCATTACTTTCTTTTTTTGTTTTAGCATTAGTCATAGCTGCGTTAGCATGGTAAATGCCCCATATTAGGTCATTACCTAGCTTAGCTAGTGAAGGGTTTTTTATACCACCTTTTTTAATATTTTTTAAAGCATCTTCTTGATTGTCAAAAAGTCTTGCAGCTATATTTCTTTGAACTGTAGCAGCTTCTTTTTGGGAAGCCGACATAGAAGACATTTGTTGACTAATAGATTTAGCGGTATCTACAGCTAGATTTTCAATAGCTGTATTCCATATTTTATTAGCTTCTTTGTTTACAGATGTAAAAGTATTTTGTTTTGCTTCCATATTCTTGATTATCCTTATGATGCGCCTATAGCAGCTCCAGCTACATTTCCTACAGCTCCAATTCCAGCACTTATTGAATCAGCTTTAGCTTGAGTAGCTGCTGCTTGTTGCGCTGCCGCTCCTGTTATTTGAGCTTGCTTTCTATCAAGCTTTTCCATTTCTCTTTGTTCTTTTCTTCTAAACATAAGATCTTTACCTTTAACATCAATATCTTGCATTCGCATAGCGTCTCCTCTTAATTCTCCTTGAACTCTTTGCGCTTCGCTTAGTTTGACGTTTTGAACTCTTTCTTCTCCTGAAGCTCTTAGTTTTTGATTTTGAGCTTCTTGTTGCTCTATGCTAGCTGAAACACCTTTTTTGCTTTCTAAAGCCATTCTAGCTAAAGCAGTCGCCCCGCCAGCACTAGCACCTGTAGCTCTAAGGGTATCAAGCGTGTTAGCTAAAGCTATATCAGCTTCTTCTATTTGCATCTCAGCAGCGGCGGTCGAAACAGCTAAATTTTGATAAGGATTAGAAGCAATACCACTTAAATCAGAAACCATGCTAGACAAATCAGTTACTCCTTCGTAAGGATTAATTATTTCTTGTCTGTTTTTTTCCAACTCTTCTAGTTCACCAGTGAGTCTGTTTTTGTTTGATCTAGCACGTCTTTCACTTTTACCGGCTGAAACAGCGCCATAAACGCTGCCCGCTACGCCTACTACAGCACTAGTCACTGCAACTGCTATAAAACTCATATTTTTTTATTTTTATTTTTTATTAAAAATTTTTCATATTCTTCAAATGTATCAACTGTAGCCCTAGATTCTATTAAATCTATATCTTTAGTATTGTCAATATTTGATATTACATTAACAAAAACGCAATCTTCATTTACATACGCTACTCTTTTACTCCCTTTTTCAGCTGTTCCATATACAGGTCCTTTAATTTCTTTAAGGCCGTCTTCAGTAATTGTAATTAAACTTCCGCTCATAAGCATCCAAACATGGTCTTGTTTATGAATTTTCCCTATTAAAAAAGTCCCAGCTTCGGCTTTCATTTCTCTAACATAAACTCCGTCAGAAAAAATATGTTTTATACTGGCTACTTTTAAAGATTCTTTATCTACAAAAACTTTATTACTTTTGCTGTTTATTATATTCTTTTGAAGTATTTCAATCTCACGTTTTACCTCTACACTTAATTCCATTCAATTTAATATGATGATTCTACATAATTTGAAGAAGCGGCAAATAGTTCTTTCATACCACCTACATCTGTTACCGTGTCTGTTGACATTTTAACTGTAGCAAAATAACCTTTAATACCAGTCATATCAGTTCCGAACATTACTTCACCTGCTGCTGCTGGGCTATTATTAATTAAGTTTGCCATATATTTATTTTCTTTTCGGGTAAACCCAGCATGGTTTATAGGTGGAGTTAACAATGCTGGATATTGATTCCCGAAGTTGTCATACGAGCCTTGGTTATAGCTGTAGACTAAAGCTGTTGTATCTTTTGTTCCTAATGTGAAGGCATCGCCTGAAGCGTCTATAGGAGTACCTACACTGCCAACACCTGTTATTCCAGATTTAAAGCTATCAACTTGCCATCCGTTGCCACCTTCGTAATTTATTGTTTTAAATACTTTAGATAAACTAACTTTAGGATTAAATACAAATTCTATACTAGAAGAATATTGTGTACCATAAAAGTTAGATCTTTTAGCGTCTGAAGCATAATGCAACCAAAGCACTCCATCTTTTACTGTATAGTATTGGTTTTTAACGCTTACACCATGGTCTGGTCTATAACTAAAGAAACTGGTAAAACCATTAACAGCGTCGTCAAACGTAGACGTTGAATACGTTCCAGAAAAAGGCTGTAAAGATAAAACATATTGTTTATTATGAATATCCCAAGCTCCAACAGCTTTACCAGTGCTAAACGAAGAGTCATCTAAACCGCTTAGTTGATCTCTAAAATAATCAAACATACCATAATTAGATATTTCTGTTAAACCGTCAGTAGACAACCTTAAAACAACGTTACGATCTTTGTCTGTAAAGTATTTTCTGTTACCATAAACAGCAAAGCTTTCTGGGTTTTTGCTTATTCCGTATTTTCCAGCATAAGGTTGTATTGCGCCAATAACTAAATTAGCCGATGTAACTGTTCCGCCACCTTCAGCTGAGTATATAGCATCTTTATCTATTAAAGCTCTACTTATTTTAGCTTCTTGAAATATTGTTAAGTTAGTGTTTTCAGCATAAAGCTTTTGTATCGAACCATTAGCAGGATCAACGCTTTTAGTTATGTCTTCACCTATAGAAAAAACATTAGTGTCATTAACACCTGTTCTAGAATTAAATATACCAGAGTATATCATAGAGTTTATTCTAAAAGAAGCGTTAGGATTGTCTTCTACTAAATAAGCTTTTACCCCTGGCTGTACGGATGTATTATTATAGCCACCAGTTATTCTAGCTTCTTCAACAAACCAATTTTTATCATTAGCAGGCGCTGATTGAGGGTATGTCTTATCGCCTCTAGATCCGTTCCATACAGGAACATCTCCAGCGGTGTCTAGTGTTTTTCTTAGTATAAAACTGTTAAAATATTTAACTTCTATTACTCCCATATTATATTATCACTTAATTATCTGGTACATTACCTTGAAGCGGGTTAGCAGATCCTTTTATTTTTTTACCAGTGTCATCAAACCGCGCTGTATATCTTCTAGTATAATTTTCAGCAGCAAATGTATTTATGCTAGTTGTTTGAGATGTAAAAGAAGAATTTTCTGTACCAAACTTGCTATTCCAGTCTTCTTGTGTTGTTTGTAGTGGGTGGTAAACATGGTAATTTCCAGCTGCATTATTAGGTATCCACGATGTAGTTAAAGCTTGGTCGGTATAAAACTGAGTAACATATTTCATAGCCCATTCTCTTGCGTAAACAGTTGTTTGTGTTTGCGCATCGTAGCTATCTACTTCTCCAGCTGTGCCCGACCGCGAAACTTTGTATGCAAAACTTTTATTTTCTTGGCCAAAAGGAGGATAGTAAAAATCTCCATAAGAGATATTGACTTTTATACCTTGAATCTCAGATGTTCCCCTGTAAGCATACACGCTCGTGCTTGGCATAGTTCCTGTTACAGTCGGAATAATAGTATTTCTATCATATGCAGGAGAGCGTACTCCATCTTGTGGATATAACACTAAAAGTCTATAATCTCCGTATTGATCTACAGTTTCTCCATAACCTTGATCTTTTCCAAAAGCAAATATTTTAGATAAAGTAGAAGTTATAGGCAGTTGATTTTGAGCTTGAGGAAACTCAGCCCCAGCAGAAACTGTATCTTGCGGAAGTCTAACTTCATTTGAAGGGTTAATACTATACGAGCTTGAATTTGTT
>Ga0181400_1000305_pt1 | contig 20732 bp, 24 predicted proteins | sample 23SPOviralmetaG_FD_130129 | JGI IMG/M metagenome (GOLD analysis project Ga0181400, IMG submission 130129) | Marine viral communities from the oligotrophic San Pedro Time Series (SPOT) site, San Pedro Channel, CA, USA - 23 SPOT_SRF_2011-06-22 | ecosystem: Environmental > Aquatic > Marine > Strait...
CAAGTGACATTTAACAAAGTATGTAATAAATTTGATTTTATAAAGATTGATGAAAACAATTTAATATTTCATAATTTACATTTTTATGAAAATAATAGTGATGCTATATTTATTCAAAAACCAGGAGGATTAAATACACAAAGGATATTTAGATCTTTTAAAGAATATTATCAATTTTTTTTCAAATATATTTATTTTTCTTTGTTTTTGTTATTAATTTTATTACCTAAATTTGCGGAAGTTATATTTTCACTAATTTTGATTTCATTTTTATTTTACATGTATTTAGATAGGTCGTGTGTATAATTTTGTAATGTTAATATAAATGAACATATACTTTATAATCATTCTTGTTTTTATTGGTAATTTGATCATACCTAAATTTTTACCAAAAAAAAAAGAAATTTATGATGTTGGTCATGAAATAATTCCTAAATTGTCATATAATTTATCAGATTATATATTGTGGTTTATTACAATACTAGCTATTTTAAACTATAAAAAATTTAATAAATCTTACTTAAAAATTTTGATTATAATGTTTTTAATGAGATTAGTAACAATTGGAATGACAATATTACCTAGACCTAAAGGTATTACTAATGACCAAAAAAACGTAGGTTTTGATGGGTATAATGATTATATATTTTCAGGACATTCTACATTTTGTTTAGTGACATCGTATTTTATTGGTGCACCATATTGGCCAATATTACCTCTTATAAATTCAATAGCTATAATTGGTTCTAGAAATCATTACACAGTAGATGTTATTTTATCTTGGTTTTTATTTTTTGCTTTAATAACAAAAGTATGATAATGAAACAATTTTTAAAAAAACATATTTTTAATTTAAATTTTATATTATTCATTTATGGTATAAAAAGACCCTTCACCCTATGACGAGTTATGGGTATTCAGTATGGTTGGTGCCCACTAATTATGATGACATTAAACGTAAATACAAAATGAGGCATATACCTCATGTCACCATAAGCGCAAATCATCAGGATATGCCAAAAATCAATGATGATAAAACATATGAGATCAAACTAAAACATGGTTACGAGGTGTTTCCAAAGATGTATAAATCTGATGATATAGATGGAGGTGGTTTTTATTGTGAAATACCAATCTATACTAAACACAAACCTCACATGACCATCTACTATGACGCCATTTATAGAGATTTGTCAATCATAAATGAAACTATTGAGGCAAAGATGCATGTAGTTGATACGAGAAGTTATGATCCTTCGAAATGGTTATTAAAGAGTTAGATTTCTTTATGTATATGAAGCTAGTAGGCATTGATGTTGGATACAAAAACATTGGTTTAGTCATGGCCGAATGCCAGAATGAAAAAGTTTCTGTGGAGTTTTTCAAGAGAATAAATATTTCTATTCTTGAGCACAATAGAGTATCATTTTGCAATTGTAAAATACCTCACACTAATGAATTATCTGATCTCATATCACATTTTGTCCAAGAATATAAAGAAATATTTGATTCGGCTGACCAAATCATAGTGGAAAGACAGCCTCCGGGTGGTCTCACCAATGTCGAAACGCTTCTACATTACATATTTAGGGATAAAGTTATACTCATATCTCCCGTAAGTATGCACAAACATTTCGGCATGGGTCATTTAGATTATGATAATAGAAAACTTAGAACAGAAGAAATAGCTGGCAAATACATAGATCTTTCCAACCTCACTAGAAAGCATGATGTAGCTGATGCTTTTTGTATGATTATGTATCAAAATTTTTTAAATAAATATTTATTCAAGAAAGAAAGTGAAAAGAATCCATTTGAAAGTTATAGGTTTAATAAGAAGAATTGAAAACATTTAAGAGTTTAGCACTAGGATCTTTTTCATCAGTCCATTTAGGTCTCCAGACGTGTGGGAGTAAGTCTGGTTTGAATAATGATTTGTAAATGTTTCTATAGTATAATTCTTCTTTTGAAAGTGGTGTATTTTTAAAATAATGTATAGGTTTTTCATATTTTATGTTATCATTTACGTATTGTCGTATAGAGTCAACCCATGAGTAACCGACTGCATCACTCATGCCATTCTTTTGCCTCCATACGATTTGTTTTGGTAATTCATTTGTAAATGCTTGTCTCAGTATTTTCTTTTCAATTATACCTTGCGAAACCTTAAATTTTGGATCTATTGATTTCACATAATTAATGAGAGTTTTATCAAAGAAAGGCACTCTTAGTTCCAAACCGTGATGGGCGGTGCATCTATCAGCTCTTAGAATATCATGAGCATGAACATTATCCAAAAGTCTTAACGTTTCTTTTTGAAATTCTTCGGGGTTTGGTGCATTATGAAAATAGAGATATCCTCCAAAAAGTTCATCAGCTCCTTCACCACTTAGAATTACTTTTATATCTGTATGTTCGGACACATATTTCGAAAGTAAAAACATTGGAACGGATGCTCTAATAGTTGTGCAATCGTAGGATTCAAGTGCCCATATTACATCTTTTATGACATTTAAACCTTCTTGAAATGTGAATTTTATTTCTGTGTGATCACTGTTAATATAGTCGGCTACAATTTTAGCTGCTTTAAGATCTGGAGAGTCTCCTATGCCTATGGAGAATGTTTTGATTTTTCCAAGTTTTTTAGCACCCACCGCGGCTATGATGCTTGAATCGAGACCGCCAGAAAGAAAGAAACCGACGGGTCTGTCAGACATGAGTCTTTTTTCTATTGAAGCTTCTAATATAGCTCGTAAAGTATTGGGTTCGTATGAAAGGTTTGTATAAATAAACTCAGAAACATTGTGATAAGGGTAAAACTCGTCATCAAATGGATTATAATAATGCCCTTTAGGAAATTCCTTAATTTCTACGCATACATCTTGAAGACCTTTAATTTCCGAACAAAAGTGAATTAAACCATTTGAAACTCCATAAAATAATGGCCTAACTCCCATGGCATCACGAGCTGCGTATATTTCATCACCTTTCATGGCCACAAAAGCAAAATCACCATCTAAGGAATTACAAATAAAATCCATAGATTCACCATTTTCAATCATACGGGCAATCGGTTCGCAATCACTTCCTCCCTTATAATCACCTTTGAATAAAGTTCTGAGATACTCGTGATTATATATTTCACCATTGCAGATAAGTGTTGTGTCACCGATCGTGATTGGTTGATTTCCTGAGTCTGTGAGATCATTGATGGATAGTCTATAGAATGCAAATGTATTTCCATTTTCGTGAATTTTAACTATAGTATTATCAGGACCTCTATGTTTTATTTGATTTGACGCAGAAAGATTTTTTTCGGAACCAAACCAAATGCCGCACATATGTTATTATTAATATGTATGTAATTTTTAAGTAATGAATTACGGAACTGTCATAAGAAAATCATTCAAGGTTAGGAATGGGCTTTTCAAAAAAGGATTAACTCAGGACCATCACGTGATTCCCAAGGAATTTAGAAATCACCCAATAGTTAAAAAGGCTGACTATAATGTAAATGAAAGTAAAAATATTATCATCATGCCAACTAGATTAGGTAAGCAAATGATGAATCTTAGAGAAAATAGATTAATTCATGATATTGGACACCCAGAATACAATAAATTTGTAGAAAAGTATTTAGATTGTATAGATGATATTGATGAGTTTTTAAACTTTGTTAATTTTTTAAAAGTTTCGTGCCGTTATAGACCTCAAGATATTTTATGGTGATAAATGTTTTCTACAAACAGCTTGATACATATCATTTCCTCCTATAAGTTCTAATTGGTTATTATTAACAATTCTTTTGGTAAATGGACCAGGTGTTCCATCCATACAGCACATACATATGGCTGATAATTTTGTAACCTCATCAGCCATTGGTACGCAATCCAATATCTCTCCAAATTTTCTTTGTAAATAATCACCATCGAGACCAGCTAATATTACAATTTTACCCAGATTCAAAGCTTTTTCACAAAATTCTTTTAAATTTGTAAAGAATTGAGCTTCATCAACAGCCACAACATCTGAGCCACCCAAATCAATCTCCATGAGGTTATTTGTTTTTTTACAATTAAATTTAACATTATCATGTGTTTTTAAAACCTCATCAGGTGATCTGATATCCTTCATTGAATTTATGACTAATATGGACTTACCAATGACTGAATATCTTTTTAATCTTCTTATGAGTTCAGTGGTCTTACCTGAAAACATATTACCCATAACAATTTTGAGACTCATCTTGTTTATTAATTATGGATTCAGATTTTTAAGTCATATTATAATAAATGTTAACGGATCAAGAAATTAGAGAAAAGTTAATTCAACTCAGGAAAACAAAGGGTAAAATATACGCACCTTTAAAATATTTTAGAGGACTCAAAACCAAAAAAGATGTAGAAACTAGATACATTAAAATGTTGAAGAAGAATTATGAACCTTTCAAGACTGACAAAGGTGTAAAAACTAAAAAATCTAGTTATACTACTGCATTTAAAAAAAAGTATCCAGGTATTTCATCTCTTGAAAATATTTCGAGGGTGACTAAGATACCTTTAAAAACTTTAAAAACAGTTTATGATAGAGGATTAGCTGCTTGGAGAACTGGTCATCGTCCGGGTGCGTCACCTCAGGCTTGGGCTTATGCTAGAGTTTATAGTTATGTTATGAAAGGAAAAACATATTACACAGCGAATAAAAATCTTCGTAATAAATAAATGCCCAAGGTAGCTTGCCCAGCTCATCAAGTGTATCACAAAGAAAGTAAAAAATGCGTCGACATAGGTGGTCCAGAATTCCAAAAAATTTTAGAAAAGGATTTATTTGCATTTGATAGTTACACATCTAAAATTGAAAAGTTTTTTGCAAAGAACAACATGAATGCTAAAAAAGACAAATGCCCTCCTAACAAAGTTTACAATAAACATACTAAGAGATGTGTTATAATTTACAGTCAAAGTTACAATAATGCTTTAACAAAGGATCATTTAGTTTTTGCTGATCAAAAAGATAAAATCAAAACTTACGCTGCTTCTTTAACAAAAACAAAAACACATAAAGCTTTACTTATTCATAAACCAACTGTTGCTCCTAAAAAGAATGCTAATAAATTGTTGAAAAAAGTTAATGGTAGTTTGTTTAATAATTTTCTTAATAATAACATTAACGTCGAGGCTACGAACAAAAATTTGGTTGGGAATTCACCTAAACCAAATGTAGTTCCTAAAAAAAATGTTAATGTTGTAAATCTTAAAAATAAAAAGAAAGTGAATCAAATATTTACAAAACTTATTAAATCTAAAATTAAGAATGTTCCTTCTAAATATTTGAATAAAAAAGTTAAAGGTGAACAAAAAATAGAAAATTTACCTATGTATGAAAAGCGTACATTAAATTACAGTCTTCCTTATAGAAAGATTAGTCTAAATGATATCATTAAAAATGTAAAAGGAAATCTGTCTATGTATACCTTAAATTATGATGTTGTTGATGCAAAAAGAAGATATTATGAAAATGTTTTAAATATTGATATTACAAAAGGTATGATTGATATGAATTGGTGGAAGAAATCTATTCTTTACATAGATGGATTATCTCCTAGACAAAAGTGGTCTTTAAGAGGTTATTCGTTTAAAGGTGATGTATATTTGAATCTTATGGAACGTAAAATGTCAATAAATTGGTTAAACTTTGATTTATCTCCTTTTGTTTATGAATTTTTTGATATGGTTATAAATGATGGATATAAGTTTTATGGTTTCGATAAAGATGTAATAAGTAAAGCTTTAAAGGATAATGATTCTAAAAATATAGAAGAATTAATGAAAAAATTTTTAAAAAATGTTAAATTATTTAATGTTTCGGTTAAAAAATTACTAGTTCAAAAGCTTAATAAAACATTATCAAATGTTATTAAAAATGCGCCAGCAGTTACTAAAACTATGACTGTTTATAGAGGTGTTAAAGATTCGTTTTTTACAAAGAGCGACTATAAAAATAATAAAGTAAATGAAGTATATTTAAATAAAGGTTATGTTTCTACGAGTACAAATTGGTCAAAATCTTTATCTTCATTTACAGGTACATCATGCTGTTTTAGTGTAATTACTTTATTACCAGGCACTAGATGTTTACCTATTATGGGTCTTAGTCAGTTTGCTGAAGAAGCAGAAATTTTATTAAATAAAGATACAAAGTTTTTGATTAGAAGAAAATTCAAAGCAGCTAAACCAACGGGTATAGGTAGCATGAAATTTAGTCACATTATAGCAACCTAAAGAATAGAAGCTTAATTAGTATAATAACATGGATCGCGTAGAACAACTCAAAAAGATTCAAGATGAGGCGAGGGAACTATTCTCCAAGAAGAATGCAGACTATGGAGATGCCTTTGCGACTTATGGAGTCATAGGAATTTTGATGCGAATTCAAGATAAAATTCAAAGATGTTTGACCATCACCAAGAATAACATTTCACTTGTTGATGATGAAAGTTTTAAAGATACATTGTTGGATTTGCATAATTATGCAGCGATGGGTTTGATGTTAAATGAAGAAACATAAAGAGTAGCCACTCTAATAATATAGAAATGAAGCTTCTCATTAAGAAACTCAATGATTCTGCCATCATCCCTAACCGCGCTTCACCGCGTTCGGTTGGGTATGATCTCTACAGCAATGAAGATGTAACAATTGCACCTGGGTACAGGGCTTGTGTGGCGACTGGTATCGCTATTGGTTTTCCCGATGGTGATTTGTATGGCCGTGTAGCACCTAGGTCAGGTTTGGCTGTTAAGAGGGGTATTAATGTTGGAGCTGGTGTCATAGACCCTGATTATACAGGTGAGATTAAGATTGTCCTGTTTAATCATGGTAGTGAGAAATTTGATATTAAGACTGGTGATAAAATTGCGCAGCTTATTATTGAACAATGTCTTACACCACTAATTGAGGAGGTGGATGATATTAAAAAAACTAAAAGAGGCTCTAATGGCTTTGGATCTTCTGGAAACTAAAAAATAAAAAATTAATTACCAAATGCAACACCAGCCATACCATTCTTCACTCTAAGAATGTTATAGTTGACTGCATAAACTCTATTTATGTTACCGCCACCAGTGGGAGAATTGAGGGACAATTTAGCATTGTCGATACGAGAAAAATTGAGAGTGCCTGTGGGCTGAGACTTGTTCATGGTTAAACAGAAAGGCCACGAGTAAAGGGGTGCGGAATCCAAAGTAGCCGAGGGGATCACAGAGGTGTGCATTTCATGGACAACATTATGATGGAAAGTCTTGGTCATGTTCTCATAGAGAGCAATACCATTAATGTATAGCGAAGCCGTGTCGAAGCTGTACTCATCTGCCCAACCAGTGCCATCCACGTTGGATGACACGAGATGCAAAGCCTTCACGGGGTGATTGAAATATGTAAGGTCAATATCAGTATCGGTGCTGGTCACGGGCTGATTCTGAACCTGTGTTATGAGGAGTTCATGCTCCATGTTGATAAAGAACTCACGCTCATTGGTATCGAGATACACGTAAGTTCCAAAAACCTTAGGGGTGGTTGTGGGCGTAAAACCCGCGCGGCACTTGACTCTAATTTCAACCTGGTGATACTGCATGGCCACTAAGGGGAGGGATTTAGTCCAATCATCGGCAAAAAAGAAAGGAATGACAAAATAATCGGCGCTGCGAGTGGCGTCTGCTGGATTAGCCTTAGAGTTGGCACTGATTTCACTTGTAGTTACGGCCGCGGAAGCTTTGGCACTGCAGTCTTTATATAAGATGTTATGAACACCCTGAATGTAAAGAGCATCAAGTCTTGTGACCTCTTGTCCACCAATCATAAGAATAAACTCAGTGGTGCTGGACTGATCAGCCGAAAATAAACCATTATTATTGGTTAAAACATTAGAAATATTCTCAGCCTCAATCCAAACATAGCTTAAAAGATCACCCTTGGAATGGATGGGGATGACAACCTCATTGGATGCACCGAATGTGCCGATGTAGTCCATACGCTCCGGCTTGATGGAAAAATTAGTATGACGTTTGTAATTCTGTCTAAAAAAAGAAACTTCGGGATCCCCAGTAATATAAACATCTTGGGCACCCTTCGCAACAAGATCGACTAAAGCTGCTGACATTTTAATAGTAAACGATATTAAAATTTTAGATATATTACTTAGTAAAGATGGTTGTCATCCAAGCACTAACGTGGGAAGCTCGAGATTTAAATGAAGATCATGTCATCAGTATATTTGGCAAAACCTTAGATGGTAAATCTGTATGTGTGACTACAATTTTTGAACCTTATTTTTTAGTAAAATTACCAAAAGGTGCTCATCCTGTGAGTGTTTTTTCACAACTCCCTAAAGATTTGGTGACATCATATGAGGTTACAAATGGTAAAGATATGTGGGGGTTTCAAAATGGTGAAATTCATAAATTTATGAAAATAACCTGCCCCAACTTAAAAGCCAGAAGACAAGTTCAAAGATGTATCAAACATAAAAAGTTTGAAGCTAACCTTGATCCTGTGTTGAGACTCATGCATAGAACTGGTATTGAATCTAGTGGGTGGTTTGAGACTGGTAATGACTGTATTAGGGCGCACTATGCAAATGTTGACATTGATTTGTTTTGTAATAATTGGAAAACTCTAAAACCCGTCAATATACCTGAAACTGCGCCATTTAATGTAGCTTCTTTGGATATTGAGTGTTATAGTTCTACTGGTAAGTTTCCTGATGCTAACGTCCCAGGTGATGTGTGTTTCCAAATAGCAGTATCTTTGTGTAAGTTTGGTAAAGATGAACCATACAAAAAAGTTTGTTTTTGTTACAAAGAAACTGACAACAGTTCTGGGTATATTCAAAGTTTTAAAACTGAAAAAGAAATGTTGGAAGCATTTGGTAAATTTATGCATGATGAAGATATCGATATCATCACTGGTTGGAATATATTTGGTTTTGATTTAGAATATATTTACAAGCGAGCTTGTTTTACCCGCTGCGACCCAGTATTTTTCAATCTTGGCAAACTCAAAGATCATGATTCTGAAATTGCGTTTAAAAAATTATCTTCGAATGCATTGGGTGATAATATGTTGAAACTTTTACCAATGCCCGGTAGATTTATTTTTGATTTATTTCATGAGATAAAAAGAGAGTTTAAGTTGGATTCTTATAAGCTTGATTATGTTTCTAAATATTATTTGAATGATCAAAAAATAGATATGCCCCCAAAAGAGATGTTTGTGAGATTTAAGGAGGGTGATCCGGTAAAGTTGAGTGAAGTGGCCGAGTATTGTATAAAGGATACTCTATTACCTCATAGACTTTTGTATAGACTTTCAACTTTGGTTAATTTATTGGAGATGGGTAAAGCTACTTGGGTTCCTTTGTGTTACTTGGTGGAAAGGGGACAGCAAATTAAGGTGTTTAGTCAGATTTGTAAAAAAGCGAGGGAAAAGGGTTTCTTTGTGCCTACATTACCATATGGGACAACCGATAACACAGCTTATGAAGGTGCGACTGTTTTAGAAGCCCAAACGGGTGCCTACTATACACCAATCACAGCTCTTGATTTTGCAAGTCTGTATCCATCCATCATGATGGCTCACAATCTTTGTTATTCTAGTTTAGTCATGGATCCTAAATATGATAATTTACCCGGTGTGAATTATGAAACTTTTGGAGTTCATAAATTTGCACAAAATGTAGATTCAGTCTTACCTGAAATTCTTTCAGAACTCAAAGTTTTTAGAAAGGTTGCTAAAAAAGATATGGCTAATGCAATCACACCCGAATTGAAAAATATGTATAATGGTAAACAGTTGGCTTATAAGATTTCTATGAATTCAGTGTATGGTTTTACCGGCGCATCTAGAGGCATGCTTCCGTGCGTCGCGATAGCAAGCACCGTAACTCGCAAAGGTAGAAATATGATTGAAGAAACTAAAGATTATGTAGAGGCTAACTTTCCTGGTGCAAAGGTAAGGTATGGTGATACGGATTCCGTAATGGTAGAGTTTGATGTTGGTGATCGTAAAGGTATGGATGCCATCAAATATAGTTGGGAACTAGGGGAAAGGGCAGCCGAAGAATGCACTAAACTTTTCAAAAAACCAAATGATCTTGAGCTTGAAAAGGTATATTGGCCATATTTCTTATACTCTAAAAAGAGATATGCAGCCAAGTTGTGGGAACAAGATAAAAGTGGTGAAATGAAAATGAAATACATAGATGTTAAGGGTTTGCAGTTGGTGAGACGAGACAATACTTTACATGTCAGGGAGGTATGCAAGGAACTTTTAGATGTCATTTTAGAAAGTAATGATACTGAGGGTCCTAAAAAATTGGCGAGGCTTAGAGCAAATGAACTTTTAGATGGCCAAGTGTCTATGGAAAAACTTATATTATCACAACAGCTTGGTGAAAAATATAAAAATGATAATTTGGCTCATGTCAAAGTTCGTGATAAAATGAAGGAACGTCAGCCTGGTTCAGAGCCTCAATCGGGTGATAGGGTTCCCTATGTTTTACTTAAAACTGAAGATTCAAAAGCCAAAGCTTATGAAAAGGCGGAAGATCCAAAGTTTACAAAGGATAATAATTTAGAAATTGATTATCATTACTATTTCATCAATAAGTTTTTAAACCCAGTTTGTGACCTTTTGGAACCATTATTTGGCAATCCCAAGGGTATTATATTTGAAGATATCATAAATCAACATAAACCTCCGAGAAAAACAAAAGAAAAGAAACAAAAGAAAGAAACAGGGCAGATGAAACTTAGCGATATGAATGTGTTTAAAAAATTCGAACAATAGTATATTAAGATGAAATGACCACAATAGAAAGGAACGTTTCGCGTCTTATCGACGAAGAAGTTGAAAAAAGAGTTCATTCGAGAATATGTTGTTACATAGAAAAGATATCTCAAGTGCATTCTATACCCATAAGGCTTCTTCGTAGGGATATGCCTAATCCAGCTGGTTTTTGTATGGGTCATAAAGGAGATGGTTCTTTCTGCACTCATAAAGCTGTTCAAGAGGGTTTTTGTATGAAGCATTTCAATAAATGTAAAAAGACCATAAGCGCACCAGTTGTTATGTGTGAACAAATTGTTCATAATCATCCTTTCCCTCCAGGAATTAAGGAAGGTTGTCCAGCTTGTGAATTAAATAATAAAAAAAATAATTCAATTAGAGATTTGACCACCTTATTAAACAATGAATAAAAGTAGTCTATTACTGACATCAGTTGATATCTTTTACAAAGAACCAAAAAATAATGAAATTTTAGATGAAATATTAAATAAAACAAATGGCATATCCCTCAGAAACCTGGAATGGTTCATAACAAATTACTCTAAAAATAACAACACTAAATATACCACCAATGATGGAAAGTTATTTAATGTGCATTGTGAATACAAATCTAGTTTAGATGGCTATAGTAAGAAATTATTTGATCCTTTTTGTAGGACTCAAAAATTCAAGTATAAAATTCCAAATACAGAAATTGAGGTAATGACCACAGTCGCGCAACTTAATTTCATAAGGTGGTGCATTAAAAATAAAATTATTGATTACATAAAGTCTAATAAATCTAAGCTATTTCAAAAGCCCTCCTCATAAATCCATTTTCAAATTTAAATGTCTGATAACCCGTATAATACATATGCATGTTATAATTGTTGGGTGATAAATTACTTTCTAACTCAACCTCTATCTTTGTCCTATTTGTTTGTAAAGTTCCAAAATCCAAACTTCCCGATGGCTCCACATTAATCGGATTCATCGAGAAGGAATAAGTGTATATGTTTCTATCAGGTCTTGAAAGTCTATTAGACATTGGCATTATGTATTTGAAATAGGTGTGATCAGAGTTTTGTATGTTTGGTAAATCTTCATTATTTATATATATTTTGGCACTTTTCATGATTGGTTCGAAAAATGAGTTTTGAGTTGAATATGATAAATTTGATGAAAAATTAAATCTATTGAAAAAATGACTCTCTGACATTTCTCCGGAATTATTCCCGGCGTCATTTTCATTTTCAAAATCTTTATTTCTAAAAAACCACATCAAAAGTTTTACTGGAATTTTAGGAACTAATTCAAGTTTAGTATTTTGATCAGTTTCTGTTATGGGATGTCTTTTCACAAAGTCACTTATGAATGTTTGAGGAGTGTTTATGATATACATTCTTTCCTCTGGTGTCAAAGTTATTTCCTCATTAAGAATATTGAAACTATCCAAAGTTAATGGGGTCGTGTCATTTGTAAAAAATGTTTGAGGTCTAAATTTTATTTCAAAAATAATTTTTTGATTAAACATAGCACATAAAGGTAGATAGGGTCTATTGGGTTGGTTTGTTTCATGCTCATCGCCTTCATATTTTCTTGAGAAAAAAAATGGGATGGGTATGAAAACCTCTGAATCATAATACACCAAGGTTTGATTTACAATAGATGTCTCTTCAGCTAGAGATCTATTGAGGGTGTATCTTTTTGTACGTTTTTCAGAGTTGTCTAAAAATAATTCATCATAAATTATCCCCCAATCATCATAATATTCTTCCAAGACTAAATCATCTACTCTCATTTTTATACTTTCAATCATATGCCTACCCAATTGGTCTGCGTAATGATTATTAAGTTTATCTTGGTCTAGCTTGGGAACTTTAAAATGTATATACATATTACTTAGCATATCACCCATTTCTTTTGGTTTCATTTCAACCTTTATAGCCATACCGAATGGCCAGTTTGGGGGAGGATTGTTGGGTCTATAAACTACATAATTTTTTTGATACTTTGTAAATCTTGAATGTTGTTTAGGTTCATAATTAAAGAAAGAATCATCTGGATTATCTGAAAGAGTAAAAGTATCTTGTTTTCCTATGGCTGTTAGTCTTAGATGCGCTCCGGCATCCATTATTACTTATTATTGATATATTTTTAAGTCTGTGTTCCACATATCTACTATGGTGATATCTTTCAATGTCACCAGTTCCTTTGATATGTTGTTTGTATCATTGTTGAGGGCAATCACCGCTTCTTGAGTGTATTGATATGTCTTGATGTTTAGTAAATAGTCAAAAGAATTGTCAATCTTATCAAACAATGGTTCCATTTCATTTTCCAGATCACTCTTTTTCTTTTTGAAAACCACCAACTTATCATTGATTACCATATTGACAAACTTGGCCATATTTGTAAGCTTATTATGTTTTTGTTTAAGAGTCTGTATCATATACCTCTTTCTGGATTTGTATGTGTTTACTCTAATATTTATGAAATCACAAAGTATCTCCTCAGGGCTTGAATACTTGTGAATACCCTTTGTGGGATGGAAAAGATGCATGTTTGTTGTGTGAAATGCTTTCTGAAGTTTTAAATCCTTAATGATATCTTTGCCTGCGTACCCAGTGATGTCGAATGATACATTTTCAGTAGTGCTATTATTGATGTAGTTTGAAATGATCTTCTTCTCAATAAGACTATCCAAATGTTCCTTGAAATCTTGGGTCCATTTACCGGGTGGAAGCTCTGTTACTTTTATTGTATTACCAGAAACAGTCCACAAACCCTCAGCTATCCACGTCTCATCATTTTTGAATACTCGACCTTTAAAACCCTTAAACCATGGCTTCATCGGTTGAATTTGTTCATTTTTCAAAAACCTATTAATGTTTGCGATGATATCAACAGGATTGTAAGATGGCACATAACAACTGAAACCTGTCCCAATACCCTCAGTGCCGTTGATGAGCACACTAGGCATGACTGGCACATAATAGTCAGGTTCTATGCTCTTACCATCATCATCTAAATAATTAAGAATGGGATCATCTCTGGAATCAAACAACCTTCTTGCATTTTTTGTGAGTTTTGTGAAAATATACCTCGGTTGACTGGCATCTTTACCACCCATCAATCTTGTACCAAACTGACCACACGGCTCCAATAGGTTCATATTATTAGACCCCACAAAATCATGAGCCAGTTTGACTATTGTCTCAGCCAATGAAACCTCGCCGTGGTGGTATGATGTTTTTTCAGATACAAAAGAAGCCAATTGTGCCACTTTCATTTCTTGGTTAAGATTCTTAGTAAAACAGGCATAGAGCACCTTTCTTTGTGATGGTTTCAACCCATCAGACACATGTGCGATGGATCTTTTAAGGTCAGCCAAACTAAAATTGACTAAATCCTTATGAATAAATTCAGAAACATTTAGATTTTCAACATTACCATAATTAATTTCAAGATCACTCTTAGACATCTCTGAACTTGTGGTGAGCCAATTCTTCCTATTATCGGCCATTGATTTGTCAAATGCCAACTTAATGGAATCATCCATGGCATCATCTTTGTCAAACTTAATGGTGAGCTCTTTGATGCGCTTGAAATATTCTTTAGCTTCATTAGATGTGGATGTTCCCAGACCCTTGTAATACTTGATTTTCCAATCATTTTTACCATCCCCGTACCAGTCTCTAAATTGTGAGTCTGTGTAGAATGATTTGGTAGTAGAACCTTTAGTCGCTTTAATGATTGGTGTCACCATGCTCACAACAAATCCTAGGTCTATGAGGGATGGCCAGAAATAATGAATCATATTCAAAATCAAACCCTTAATATGACTACCATCAACATCCGCGTCAGTCATGATCATGAGTCTACCATATCGGAGGTCAGAAAGTGAGGTGTAATTTTTTTCATGTTGCAAACCAAGTATTTTTTTAAGATCATTAAATTCTTTGTTTTCTGTAATTTGTTTAAGGCTGGCATCTCTCACATTTTTACACTTACCCCTCAAAGGGAAAACTCCATAATAGTCCCTACCAACTACTGACAAACCAGCAACGGCCAATGTCTTAGCTGAGTCACCCTCGGTGATGATGAGTGTGCATTTAGCTGATGAAGCAGTGCCAGCTTTATTGGCATCATCCAATTTAGGAATTCCCAAAATCTTTGATTTTTTAACACCATCATTTTTCTTGAGTTCTTTCATCTCCTTAAACTTTGATAAACTAATGAGTTCACCATGAATGCTAGTCTTTAGAATATTTGTAATGAAATATTTTGCAATTTCAAATCTACTCCCAAAGTCTTGAACCTTCAATGTGCATTCAGATTTTACTTGACTGCTAAAACTTGGATTAATCAAAGTAGACTTTACAAACACCATGAAAGTATTTTTAACTTGTTGGGTTTTCAATTTAATTTTCTTAGCCATGGCATCAATAATCGCATTAGAAATCATATTTGTCACATGATCCACATGAGTGCCACCCTTTGTGGTGCATATACCATTAACAAATGAAATTTGTTCAAAACCATCGTTGGGCACTACGGAAACTGTCCAGTTTTCATTAGAAGCTGAGATAATCTCATCACTTTTGGTATGCATTTTAGCATATACAGCCAATGTAGTTTTAGGAAGGTTAGTTTCTTGAAATACCACTTTACAATTTTGAGAGGTGCACATATTGGCATCATATACTCGCTTTTCAAAAATTTTATAAATATCATCATTCATTTTATCCATGCCAAAAAGTTTCCAGTCGGGTTTGAAAGTAATGGAAACGCTGGATGTAGAAGGACCATGTTTAGTTATTTTTGGCGGTAAGCAATTAGTCATGTTAGTGTTCCATTTTTGAACATATTTACATTTATTTTCACCATCCTTAATTTCAATCTCAAACTCACTTGAATAAACATTAGTCAACTTGGCACCATAACCATTTCTACCACCCACGACTCTTTTTTGGGTGTCATCATAATTTGTGCTAGTCAGAAGATGCCCAAACGTCAATTCAGGGTTGTAAATTTGTTCTTTTTCGTGCATTTTTACAGATACACCACCCAATGGACCATTATTTGTTATTTTTATAAATCCATCCGATTTATCAATGACCACTTCAATTTTTGTTACGGCTTTTGGGTGTAAAGAGTTTCTATCAATTGCATTGACCAAAATTTCATCAAAAATCTTCAAAAGAGCAGGGGAATATGTAACTTGCTTTTTTTCAAATGATTCACCATTTAATAGCCAATAGGGTTCACAAACTTTAGAAACCGGACCCACATAGGAGTCAGGTCTTTTCAAGATGTGTTCAACGTGTGTAAGCTTTTGAACAGATTCCATAGTTTCTTGAATTATATTAGTTGTTATTTTTTAAATATCTTTTCAGACCTTCTACCCAAAGTAGAATTTCTTGTTTTGTTTTTGATTTAGTGTGATACTTGATCTTTTTACCAATTTGTTGTTGATTTTGCATAAAGGGTGAGAACTTAGGCTTATTTCTAAAACATGAATAACATACTCTATGAATTTTTTCACCAACAAACATTAATCTTTCTTCATTATTTTCTAAAAAGAAAGGTCTTATTTTACCATAGTATTTAATTGTATCTTGATTATCTATTGAACAATAAACATGGGGTTCTAAAGGGGATTCACATAGATGACATTCATTATACCATACGATTTCCATTTTAATTTTATTGTTATTATATAAATGAATAAAACAAATCTTGCCTTAGGCTTTTTATTAATTTTTATTATTTCGACTGTAACCTTTATAATATTATGGAGAAAGGAAGTGAAAAAGAAACAGTCCCCAGGACCTTCGGTTGAAGTTGAAGTTGAAGTTCCAGTTTACAAAAAATTTAAAAATTCTGAAAACAATATTTTAGGATTTGATTATTCAGAAAATGTATATTTGAATTCTATAAATAAAATTGAAGATGCTTTAATAGATGATATTAAACAATATTTTTGTAATTTAGATCTTGAAAAAATAATTCCTTCGACAGACGTAGATAAGGCTCGTGTAATTCCGTGTGAATTCATACGTTATTATATAAAATTAATTCAGCAAATGGATTCTATAAATTCTACATATGATGAATCAAAATTAAAAGCAATTTTAAAAAAATTTAGCAATGATTTAAATTTAAAACATACAGATGTTGAGTTATTACCCATTACCACTAGCTCAAAACCTAACCAACTTATTGACATCAATATTTATATTGATGAAGATAAAATGTTTTTGATTTTAAAAACTGAGATATTAACCATGTTGGATGAACTCGTTAAGGATTATTGTAAAGAAGGTGATAAGTCTTTTACATGGGAAGAATTAAATGAACTTTACAGTAAAATTGTTAAAAGTTTTTGTAACCTAAGTGAAGAATAAAACTATAAAAAATAACTTTAAACATGGAACAATATCTTCAACGCGCCATCCAAATCTGCGGACCCACTGCCAAGCCTGAAAGGATCGACCAAATGGCTCGGTCTTTGGCTAAAATGCGAAACAAATACAAAGAGTGTAAAGAGTTTAGGAATGATAAAAGAATCATGGTTCTGACTGAGGTTCCCAAGACTGAGGTTCCTAAGCAAAATGTTTCCAACATTAAGATTTGTCAGGCCACAACCATGAAGGGTGAAAAATGTAAATTTAGGGCGGTGTGCAATGGTTTCTGCAAGAAACATTCTTTGGGAAAAAATAAGCAGGTGTTTGTGTTGGGTGAGAAGCCAAAAATAAATATTGAAGAATTGTAAATGATGCGACCCGTCTTATTATCGATGGTTATATTTTATATTCTCATGATCATGACCCCTAAAATTATCAAGAAACCCACGGGTATCAAGATAATAGATGAGACTGTCATGTATTTGGTGGCCACGGAGGGTTTCGTGGTTCCAGGTGTTTTACTCACTGGTTTAGTTACTTATCTCACCGCTTATGTTGACGAGGAATTCTTTTAAGACATTAGAGCTACTAGTAATATTTTTTGTATGAGTATGTTCCATAAATTTCAACTTTTTGTCATATGCATCGAGCATGTATTCACAAAGTTGATTATAATCTGGTTCACCCCATATCATACCTTTAGTAAATAGAAAGTCATCACGAGGAACCTCTGTTAGTGTACAATTAATAGTATAGGGTGTTTTAATATATTCAGCAGCTCCTCCAAAATCTGTAATTATCACTGGTTTATCTCTAATCGCCGCCTCGACCGCGCCCATACCGACCCCTTCCGATCTTGAAAAACTTACATAACAATCACCCATTTCATGAATCTTATCCATTTCTGCATCTTCTATAAGTCCGTTTATCACCTCAACTCTTGGAATATTTATTTCAATATTTTTGCTACAAGTTGCCTTTATTAAAAGTTTTGTATCTGGTTTATTTAATCTCACAAAAGCTTCTAATATGGGTTTAAAATTCTTTCTTTGATCAATTACATTTCCGATGTAATAAAATACATATGGTTTATCTGGTATGAGTGGTCTTGGTATGTAAGCGTGAATCAAATAAAATTCAGTATCTGGAAATTGTTTACTAAACACATTCTTACAAAATTCACTGGGAACTGCTATCCTATCAAAAAGTTCAAATAATTTTCCATAATCTGGATGAACAGTTTGCGTTTCGCACACAGTCATACAAGCAACTTTATTAGCTCTAGTCTTTATGTATGGTATTTTAGTTAACCACGGTTCGATGGGTAAAGCAAACAGGAAAGCAATCTCACATTTAGGAATCTCATCGGTTATCAGTAAATATTTACTTTCTGGAAATAATTTCATATATTTAGCAAGATGTTGTCCTATACCGCTAAGAAGTGATGGCCCTATGAAAACAATCATTATTATATATAAAGGTATGCTTCCTTTTATATATATAAAAATGGAGGAACTCCGAACCGACATCGAGAATGAGATGAAGCGTGTGCGCATCAATAAGTCGCACGTTTATAATACTCTTTTGAGAATGATTAATGTTATGGATGCCAATAGTGTAAGTTCTATACCAGCGGTAAGCACTGCTGCTCCTGTTGAGGATGCGGATGAGTCTGTGACATCTCCACCTGCCAAGAAGACTCGTTCCAAGTCTATCGAGGTTCCTTCAGAGCCTGTTCCTGATCCTACTGAGACTCCAAAGCCTAAGAGGGGTCGCGTCAAGAAGACTGCGACTATCGCAACACCGGAGGAGGAAACGGCTTAGGCTTGTTAATATAATATAAATAAGCACCACCTAATAACATTAAAACTAATATGAGGTAACCGAATGGATATTTTTTTGGTTTTTCATTCTTATCAGGAATTTTGACAACATTGCTATTCAATACATCAATTTTCCCGATGAGTTTATTTAGCGCTTCTAGTATTTGAACCTCTTTATTTATTGGTTTTTCTTTTACATCTATGGTGGTTATTTCTAGAACCATATAAAAAGTAACACTGGGCTGCAAAAGTTCATAATCTCCATCACCCTGTGATTCGTAAACATTAAAGTGTAATTTTTGAATTGAAATTGGGTTGAAATATTGAGTAACTCTGTTGAATGATTTCCATTGTTTATCTCTCATTATGAAATTATTACTCCCAGTGAAACTTCTTTCTAAAGGCACTCTAGCAAAAATCTGTCCTTTTCTTTCATCTAAAATTTGAGCCTTTTTGGGTATATCTTCGCATACTATATCTATATATTTAGCCACGTTGGTATTACCTGTGGCGTCGCTTTGCCCCACTTGTGTGACATAAAAGTCAACCATTTTCACACCTATGACTTTATTGATTTCCTCTACGTGTATGTTAGACTCTAAAGATAGATCCACCGTAAAGGTATTATTTGTTCCTGAAACATGTCTTGAATCTATTATAACATATTGTACTTTTTTAGGCACATCTTGTAAAGATACCATCTTAATTAATATACATAAAAAAATGAGTGTAGAATATCATAGAAATGGAGGACTTTTATGAAGAATCTGAACAACCTTTTTGGTGGAAGATATTACCTAAGTATCTTAAAAGGGTATATTTGGATTTAGATATTTTCTTACATAGATACAAATGTCTTATCTTGAGTATATTCGCAGGGCCATCAGCTACATCACTGGTGAGACACAAGTCATAAAAATAGAACCTAAGTATGATAATTATATAATTTCTTACAACGAAGAAGGAGAAAGAGTTATCATTGAGTGGGTTGATCACGTGTTATAATGGATTACATGCCCCTCGTCACCTATGAATACAAACTTGCATTTTGCCAAGCAACCTCTACATTGTGTGAAGATGTTCAGAGACTTATTTGGCAAAAGGCGTTAGTCGATACACCAACATGCCCTCCTGCACCTATTAAACGCAATCTTAAAAAGTATAGTTTTATGAAAAAGTCATATAAAGCTTAGAAGTTATATTGTAATATAATAAAATGCAAATTTTTGTTAAAACCCTCACTGGCAAGACAATTACCCTCGAAGTCGAATCGTCCGATAGCATCGATAATGTGAAGGCTAAAATTCAGGATAAGGAGGGTATTCCACCTGATCAACAGAGACTTATCTTTGCTGGTAAGCAGCTGGAGGATGGTAGGACTCTTAGTGACTATAATATCCAAAAGGAAAGCACCCTTCATTTAGTTTTGAGGCTTCGTGGCGGGGAATGTTAATTTACACCATTTTTCATTAAGATTTCCAAATGGTGAATATTCAAATACCAAGTGTATCAAAACGCCACATAAGAAAACAACCAATAAAATATTTTGAATGTTAGTGAATCTTCTGAGCATCATGAATAAAAGTAAATTTATGATGCCCACAACAATCGCTTCAAATATAACCGATCTCATTTTATATATTAACTATATAATAATACACGATGAGTTTTTTAGTTC
>Ga0181400_1000307_pt1 | contig 20701 bp, 11 predicted proteins | sample 23SPOviralmetaG_FD_130129 | JGI IMG/M metagenome (GOLD analysis project Ga0181400, IMG submission 130129) | Marine viral communities from the oligotrophic San Pedro Time Series (SPOT) site, San Pedro Channel, CA, USA - 23 SPOT_SRF_2011-06-22 | ecosystem: Environmental > Aquatic > Marine > Strait...
AGTATGCCAAAGGTGACTGGTCAATTAACTTATCTGGCTAATTACTAGTATGAGTAAGATAGTTTGTAGTGGTGCGCTTTTCTATGCACTAGACACAAAAAGATTTTTGTTTTTACACCGTGCCAATGGTAAAACTTCTGGCACTTGGGGACTTGTAGGTGGCGGTAACGAATTAGGTGAATCACCATTTGAAGGATTAACTCGTGAAATACAAGAAGAAGTAGGTGATTTACCTAAGTTTGTAAAAACTATACCGTTAGAAACATTTGTATCTAATGATGAAAAATTTAATTTCCATACATATCTTGTTGTTATAAAAAAAGAATTTTTGCCTAGTCTAAATAACGAACACGACGGTTATGCTTGGACCAGTTTTAGTAAATGGCCAAAGACATTACATCAAGGACTGCGTAATACATTACAGAATAAAACTAACCTTACTAAATTACAAACTGTATTTCAAGTTATAGATTTATTAGAGGAATAAATGGATAATATCAAAGAACACGAATGGGGAAGAGAAATAGTATGGTCTGCAAAAGAAAATTACTGTGGTAAAATATTAGTTTTTGAAAAGGCCGAAAAGGCAATGCCATTACATTTTCACAAATCAAAAGAAAAAAGTTGGTTTGTGAATGCAGGTGCATTTTTAATTACTTGGGTAGATACAGCTGACGGCAAGGCTTATTCTAAAGAGTTACCCGAGGGAAGTGTATTTGAAATACCAGCACTTACACCGGTTAAACTGCAAGCATTACAAGATAATAGTGCTATGGCCGAATGCAGTAATAGTTCAGAAGACGATTTTTATAAGATTGGATTATAATGTTAGATTCATTAAAGAGCAATAAAAATCTTCAAAAAGAAATTAAATTATTTAAAAGTATAATTAATCAAATTGAAAATAAATCTTTGCAACAAACTGCACAAACTACACTAGACAAATTACTGTCTGAAATATCTATAGTAGACGGAATGCATAGTGTGTCTTCTGGAATAGATATTAAACCAAAAAAAGTTAGAGAAAATGTTGAAAATATTGCTAAGTTAAGAGGTGTTCTAAAACAAATAGTAAAAGATTCTAAATAACACTTAGTCTTTTAAGTACAATTCCGCCAACCATAGCTGAATGGGATTGACATTGATATCTATAAGTTCCGCTTATATTTTCAGGAATTCTCCAATACAATGTACCACTAGATTGTCCTTGAGCATTAGATCCCGTACTTACTGTGCCAGTTGCTGAAACGTGTACTAGTCCGGTATTATAAGGGGAGCTAGTTGGATCTTGTATTTCAAATGGATGTCCCGGAATATTATCTAAATCAAATGCAATAGTAGTACCCGATAATGCATATATATTTGGATTACTTCCGCTATAATGACTGTTAAATGTATACGCTCCTGCACTTACATTATCAACTCTTAACATCACTATTGCTGGCTCATAAATTTTATCTATTGTTAAACTAGCTGTTGTAACATCACTTAACCCGTCAAAGTTACTAGCACCTGCAGAGACTGTACTTGCAATAGTTACAGTATTTCCACTTGTGGTTAAACTAATTCCTGTGCTGGCAGATAAAGTTAACGTATCAGTAGAACTATCAGCAGTAACAGTATTTTGTCCATTAACTGCAACTTTATCAAATGCGTTTTGATTTGTTTCGCCTGATTGTGCTACCCAGTCAAAATCACTTCCTGTCCAGCTTAATACTTCACTTGATGCTGCACTAGTTGTATTAAGATGTGCATTAACATCTGAGTCACTATAGTCGCCTCCGCTTCCGCCACTTATTGTTGTGAATGTAAATCCGCCACTACCGTCTGTTGTTAAAACTTGTCCGGTTGTTCCGTCACTAATACTTAGATCAGTTAACACTGTTGGTATAGAAGTGCTAGACGATAATGCATCGGTAATTCCATAGCCTGCTAAAGTGGTTGGAGTAGTTGTTAAATCAGCAAATGTCACACTAGACAAGTAAGAACTTAGATCTGGTGGTGTATAACGGAACACTCCTGTAGTATCATCGTATGATATAGCGCCATCGCCCGAGGCTGTAAGTTCGTTACCAACACTTAAACTTGCCAGTGTAAGTATACTAGGTTTGTTAGTAACGTTGCCCCAGTCTAAATAATATGTTCCGTCAAATCCGTCAAGTGTATCAGCATCTGTTCCACCGCCTCCAGTTGTAGCATCAGAACCTGGTGCCCATTTAGCACCGTCCCACTTTAATACTTGTCCAGAAGTTGGCGCACTTGTTGTAGTGTCAACATCGCTTAAAAAGTCAATACTAAATGCACTCATATTAATTGTTACATCGTCTGAGTCTGTAGCAATAGCAGTTGCTATGTTTGTACCGCCTAATATACTTAATGTATCTGTTACAGCATTAGCTGTTGTTGATCCGTCATCACTTGTAATTGTAGCAAATAAGTTCTGTGTCGAACCTGTTTCAGGCGCATCTTGAAATGTAAAGTTTCCAGCACCGTCTGTAGTTAAAATTTGTGTCGAATTACCATCGGTAATTCCTAGGTCAGTTAGCGCAGCAGGTATTAAATTTGTTGTATCTGTTAAATTAGATAAGTCTGCAGGTATTAAATTTGTTGTATCTGTTAATTCTGATATGTCTGCTACAGAAGTAAGGTCTGCTTGGTTAGCAAGTTGTACCCAAGCGCCTGCGTGTGCATAGTATGCTTTACCTGTGCCGTGTACGTGTGCAAACATTCCGTGATTATCAGTTGCACTAGGCAAGTCTACAAGTTCATTATATGCTATCCAGCTTATATCATCGTTTGTAATTGTTAATTTAGAAAGTAAATTTGCACCAGTAACATTGTTCAAATCGGCACGAGCAAGTTCAAAGCCTGCAACATCTTTGCCGCTATAGACTCTTAATGAACTTGTTTCTTTTGAAAAGAATACCTCTCCACTAGCTCCAACATTTCTATTTAAGAACTCTGTTGGTCTTGGAATTATTCTTATTCTATCTACAATTGGTGCTGACGACATTAGGTATATTTAATCCACTGTTGGGAATCTTCGTTCCATTCATAAAACAAACTATCAGTTGGCATTTCGTACGGTGGCTGCCAGTTTCCATCAGTATCAAGTGTCCAACTTGGATACGGTTTTGGAGTAATAAATGCATCCATTTCAGTATTATAACTGTATCCTATACCTGCATAACGCTGTCTAAAATTATTGTTATAACTTGTTTGAAGCCAATGTCCAGAATTTCCAGTTTCTTCTAAAAATACTTGACCAAGTGGTTCGCTTTCAGGAAAATCACTATCTCCTAAATGTTCATTTGAAATAACTAATATCGTTTCAACTATATTGTTATCGTTTATTTTTGCAAAATGTGCCATATTATCCTCTTCTATTAATTTATGTAATTAGATACCTTAAAACAACAATTCCTGATCCACCGCTTCCTCCAAAAGAAAGATAGTCAGCAGTACCACCGCCACCACCGCCAGAGTTTGCAACTCCGCTTTGGCCACTTTGTCCTTGACCGTGTTGTCCTGGACCTCCATCGCCGCCGCCGCCAATGCTGCCGTATCCTGCAAGATTGGTTTGGCTATATGAATTGCCGTTGGCGGTAGGATAAATTCCTGCGCCACCGCCACCACCATAGAATACTGATTCGCCAGTGATAACTGATTCTATTCCAGGGCCGCCGTGATTATATGTTCCGTATCCACCAGCTCCGCCACCACTTCCGCCATAATTTTGTGTACCGTTATTGTGTGCGCCGTCTGAGCCTTGTCCTGAGGTTCTGTCGCCTCCTACTCTGCCTGGCGACCAGTTTTGAGCTCCGCCTCCACTGCCGCCAGAAGCGCCATCTGCATTATAGTTGCCACCGCCACCACCGCCGATTGCAGTTAAAGAATTCCAAGTACTATTACCGCCGTTGCCGCCTGAGCCACCTGGAGATGAATTAGTTCCTGTTGTTGGTGATCCGCCGCCGCCTACGGTAACTGAATATGATCCAGGAGTTGTTACATCGCTAGTACCCATTAGTACGCCACCTGCTCCGCCACCACCACCGTGATGTCTTCCACCTGCTCCGCCTCCTGCTACAATAAGGTATTCAATTAGTCCTGGATATATTAACTCAAGTGTTCCGCTGCCTGTAAAAATATGTATTCTAAAGTTTCCTCTATCATATACACTATTACCACCTGTTGCACGTACAGTTTTATCCATTGTTTGCCAATGTGAACCGTTATATACTTCGATTATAGCAGTGTTAGTATTATATCTCATCATTCCGGTAACAGGACTAGGACGCTGTGCTGTAGTTCCAGCCGGAAGATTAACTAGTTGATTATTTAATAGTGTGGTATTTTTAAAAGTTGCCATATTTACATTCCGTACTTCATTCTTGTATGTTCGTATAATTGTTTTACAGCTACATCCGATAAAGCCATATTGTATACTAATATTTCAAATATTCTTCCTTGATAATAAGTTGTGTAACCTAACCCAATTCGAATATTATTACTGCCATTACCTGTAACGTCATAGCCGCCTGCATCTGTTTTAACTATTTCATTGCCGTTTTTATACCAAGAGTGTGTTCTTGCATCTTGATCTCGTGTAACTGTAAAAAATGCTAGTTCTTGACCAAATGAGCCGCCGCCTGATCCTCGTCCAACATAAGGTTGGCCGTTGCTGCCGTTAGTTCCAAAATAGTAACTAATACTTCCACTAGGTTCGTGCGTAAGTGTTCCGCTACCGCCATATGCTTGGTCATATATGTTACGTCTACTGCCGTCACTTTCGCTAGGATATATCCACCCAGCAATAGTTTGTCCTTTAGAAAAATCCATTCCTAATGAATTAAACGGAACTTGAGCATAAACACTACTTCCGTTGTATTCTAATGATTGTGCTGGAGATTGTGTTACATCGGGTCTATTAGGAGTTCTGCCATTTCCGCCATTAATTGTAGCATTAGGAGTTTTTCCAGCTATATTGGTCCAAACTCTTGGACTAACTCCGTAGTTATAACTTTCTATCGATGACGTATCAAAGTGCATCATCAAACCTTCTTGTGGTACTCTTGGTGGTGTACTTAATTTTCCGTTATTCTTTTTACGAAATCTAACTACAACTATTCCGCTACCACCGCCGCCAGTAAGACCATTTGCTCCTGCGCCATAAGCGCCACCGCCACCGCCACCACTATTAGTAACTCCTGCGTGTGCATCATATGGATTATAGTAGTTGCCGCTGGCGCCGCCGCCGCCTTTGCCACCGTATGCTACTTCAGATGTTTCAGCTCCGGGACTGTGTCCAGCACCGCCGCCAGCATACCACATCGGAAAGCCTCTAATTGTGCTCATTCGTCCGTCGCCGCCTTTACCGCCAATAGTACGTTGTCTAGGTGATGGTCCGTTTTCGCCTTCTTCGCCAGCGCCACCGCCGCCTCCGTGACCTCTATACGGACTACTAGTAGTTGTTCCTGGGCCCGAACCACCAGCATTACCTTGACCTATTTCATATCCACTTCTTGATGAGTTGGATCCTGATCCGCCACCTCCAGAACCGCCTGTTCTACCTCCGTTGTTTGACCAAGGAGCTCCGCCACCGCCGCCTGACGCAGATATATCAAATCCAGTTCCGATTATAGAACTACCACCGCCTGAATCTCCGTATACATAACCTGGATTTCTTCCTAAACTGGCTCCGCCGCCTCCAACACTGACTGTATATGTTCCTGGACTTATCAGAGTAGCACCAGTACGCATACCGCCGCCGCCTCCGCCGCCGCCCCAGCCGCCGCCTCCGCCGCCGCCACCTACAACCATAAATTCTATTTCTGTTGGTTCTCCGATAGTAAATGAACCAGCTCCAAGAAACGTATATACGTTATATGATTTTCCGTTTTCAACTGCTTCAGTTACAGTAGCACCTGTAGATGATACGGTTCTAACAATATTATCAGAATCTCTCCAGTATGTTCCATCAAAATATTCAACAGTGGAAGTTGAAGTATTAAATCTAATATATCCCTCTTGCGGACTACCTGGCCTTTGTGCAGTAGTACCTGAGGGTAAAGTTAAATGTCCTGTGTCATCAATGTTTAAATTTGTAAGTGTTGCCATAATTAAACTCCATACCTCGCTCTTTCATTTTCAAATAGTGCTGTCATTTCGTTTGCCGACACAGTCCTATTATATATGTTATATTGCGATAGATATCCGTTTAATCCATATTGAGCATCACCTTGGCCAAATACTCCAATACTCCTAGCAGGAACATAAGTTTGTAAATTACCAGTCCAGCTTTGAGATCCTACTTCAACACCGTCAATATATGCTTTTTTTACTGAGCCGTTAAGTGAAAATCCAACTAAATGCCAACTTCCGTCATTAACACCGGATCCGTCATTTTGAACATATCTAGTTCCAGCAGTATTAGTAATACCTGTACGAAGTGCTCCGGAATCATTTGGAATGGATATTTCAAATTGTGTTGGTCCGCATATAATATGATAGCCACCATCACCGGCGCCTTTTGTTTTAACCCAAGCAGTAACACTTACAGTGTTACCATACCCAAAGGATGGTGATAACTTAACGTGTTTGTTGCCACTTGGTTCAAAAGTAAATGCATCTTCAGTTGTATTATATTCAGGATAATTCATAAGAAGTGCGTGTGGGCCGTTCCAATAATTTATTTTATTCGTTAATATGTCTTGTACCGATGGCTCATTGCCAGTAACTTCTTCAAGTCTAGGTTGCCACCATTGTAATCTAGCAGCAGTATTAGGCGAATAATAATGATAAACTCGCTGTCTTAAACTAGATGTAGAAGCAGCCATTCTCATATCTCTTCCAACATTACATCCACTCGGTTGCCCTATTCTTCCGTCAGCAATAGTATATACACCGGTATCAGGATGTGCAACATTGCCTCTACTATAGTTGTGGGGAAGTACGTGACTAACGTGTAATCTCCAATCAGATGCAGTTCCTGTATAAGGAAGACCGCCTATGCCGTCACATACCCAATAAGGGTTACCTTGAGCACCGCCGTTGTCTAGTCTTAAAACAGCACTTCCGCCGCCGTTAGTACCGTGATAGAAAGTTCCGCTATCTGTACTAGCAGCCTTTCTAACCCATACTAGAGATCTATATGTTCTTCTTGGGTCAACTGATCTATAACTACTATTCCAGCCACCGTCAGCGTTACTAGAAGTATCAGGATATGAACCCCAACATAATGAAGTATTACCAAACGGGTCAACTTGTTGATTGATTAAATTATCACTAACTGCACCATTGCGGCCGAACGTAGCAGCATCAGTTGCGCCGTCTCTCCAAGTCCACGCACCTAACAACGGTTGTCTATAATTTTTTTCTCTATATTGTCTTGCGTCTAGTTCTAAAACTAGACCTTGTCTTAATGAGGAACCGTCTGATGTGGCAGACCAGCTGCCGCTACTAGTATAATATTCTGTATTTTTAGTCGATTCATTGTACTTAAATGATGCTGTATCGCGGTTGTCTGTACCTCGATTATTTGAGCCCGAAGCCGGAATCTTTATTACTGAATCATTAATAGTAACATTTTTTACGGTTGCCATTACTTTTTACTCTTTATACTGTCTAGCTCATTTTTTAAAGTTTTTACTGCTTCAATTAAGTATGCAGTTAATTTTGAATATTTAATACCGGTAGCATTGCCTTCTGAGTCTTTTGCAACTAATTCAGGAATAACATTATTAGTCCATTCAGCAATTAAACCTGCTTCGTGTTCTTTGTTATCAAGTCTATCATATGTTACACCATCTAACTGTGTAATAATGTCTAATGCATTTTGTATAGGATTAATATTTTCTTTAAGTGCAATACTTGATGTTTCAACAATAGTTTGTGCAGTTATTTGTCCGCCAAATCCTGCGCCACCGCCTACTACTAATGCTCCAGTTGAAGTTGAACTAGAAGCAGTAGAGCTTTGTATAGCCATTTGATTAACTGTAAGTTTTCCTGGGTTAGGAGTAAATTCTAATCTACTACTATCTGAAAAACTTAATGTGTCTTCTCCGCCGCTAGTTGCACTTGTAGAGTCAATCATTGCTACGTAATACGTACCATTATCTGCTGCGGTTCTATTTACTGTTGACATTGTCACAGTCTGCCACGTTAACGCTCCGCTACCGTCGGTAACTAATGTTTGATCAGCATCTCCGTCGTTAGCTGGTAATGTAAGCGAATAACTACTTGAAATAGTAGCAGGAGCTCGAATACCTGCGTAATTAGAGCCGCTGTCGCCTAACCTTAACTGTTTTTCATCTGATACTAATAAAGGTGCTTTAGATTCAACAATAGCGTTATTGCCGCCATCCTGTGTTGGCTCTAATGTTATATTTGCACCTGCTACTACAGATTTCAAAGCGTTATCCTGTGTAAAGATATCACCTAAAAGTGCTTTACCTACTCTTCCTGATGTAATTTTTCTTGGCATAATTTCTTCCTTAAGCTGTTGCTGTTTCTATACCGTAGACCATAACTGCTGTATTTGCGTTTGAAGAACGTGTATAAATTTGTCTACTTGCATCTATAACAACGCCTGTTCTTTCAAGTACACCGTTGGGTAGTATTTCTGTATCGTATTCCAAATAGTCATCTGCTACTGGTAGTGTTGCCCCTGTTGGGTCTGTTTTTGCTATTGCTAATCTAACTGTAATGCTAGATGTATTTTTGTTGCAGATACTAACAGTAACTACACTAAATGTATCTACTGGTACAAGATAAGTTGCTGTGTATGTTGCTGCTACTAGATCTGCTGATCCTAATATTCCGTTTGCCATTTTTTAATCTCCAATTTTAATTATCTCAAGAAGTAGTTGTAAGCTAAAGGTACGCCAAGTACTGTACCACTAAACACTACGTTTGCTTTTATATTTAGCGTTGCTCCGCTTAGTGTTGTTATAGTATCGGCGCCTACAAATATGTCACCAGCTGTAACACTGTTAACGTTTAATGTAGCACCACCGCCACCAATTTGTGCTTCAATGTATGCTTTAACAGCACGTTGAGTTGGTATAACATTGTCGCTATTTGCAGTAAAGAACGGGTCTGTACTGAACTCATTTACAGTAGCACTATTACCACCTAATGTAACTTCACCTAGTGAAAGTTCTTGTAGTCCTGCAATGTTAAATGCATCAGCATTCAATGTTGCAACACCAGTTGATTGTTCAATAGTAAACAAGTCTCCAACTCTAAAGTTACCATCTTGGTCTGTAGCAGTATAGAACACTCTACCACCGTTATTATCAGCTGTTTCGTTTGCTTGTATTGGAAGCTGCGTTGGAGCATTTGGATAATTAGTATCTGCAAATCCTCCTGTACCAATATCTAAGAAATCGTGTCCTGTTAAACGTACTTGACTAAATCTAATACGCATTTCTACAGGATCTCCTTCTGGTAAGTTGTCGGAAACTGGTACTTCAGGTGATACTTGTAAGAATCCTGTGTAACTTCCGTCATTTGTACCTAAGAAGCTAATAACATTTACTAACTTAAAGAACTCTCCTGGTAAACTTGCAAACTCAACGTTTGATCCGTTAACTGGTTTAGATGTTAATCTCTTCACAGCAATGAATGAGCCTGCTTGTGGGAATAATGCGCCACCATTTGAATTTTGGGCATCTATTTCTGCTGTTGAACTTGTAAATCCTGTACCTCTATTATTAAATGTTGGATTTGCTAATACTCCGTCACCAATTTGCGGCACTAAGTCAACATCATCAACATTGTTAGGATCTGTTACAGTTATAGTCGGTGCGCTTGTATACCCACTTCCTGGCTCAACAACTCTAATTTCAAACACTTGCTCATTTGCTACACTTGCTCTACCTCTTGCAGGTGTATTAATTTTAGCATATTTTCCTGCTGTTCCTGCTCCTGGTAGTATCATTACAAATTTACCTTCTTGTGCAGGATTACCAAATGCTATTGCATTAAATCCACCTGTAGTAGCTGTTCCAGTTAATGTGTATGACTGCCAATACAATCCATCGTGACTGTATTGAACTTCGTCAGTGTCATCAGTTGTAACAACAAATGTACCCTGTCCATATGCTAGTTTGCGTTCTGTAACTGTTAATGGAAGTGTAAATGTGTTTTCGTACCAAGTAATACCGTCTAGCGAGTACATAATACCGTTTGTACCACCAAGTGCTACAAACTTACCATTACCCCATACAATATCTGTCACCGCTGCAAATGCTGCCGGAGCAGTTACGCCTGTCCAAGTAATACCGTCTTCGGAATATGCCGCACTTGTTGTTCCGCTGTTGATAGCAACAAACTTACCTGCACCGTATACCATTTCACCAAAACCATTTGCTGGAAGTGCTGTGCCAGTGATGCTCCAAGTTTGACCACCGTTATCTGAATATGCAACATCTTGATCGGCGTCACTAATAACAACAAACCTTGCTGTAACATCAGCAATTTGACCAAATGCTACAGTATTTTCTCCTGTTGCATTAAACGATCCTGGTAAAGAACTAGTTGACCAACTATCAGCGTCAGCACTATATGCTACTGTATCATCACCGTCTGCTACTAATAGTACTGCACTAGGTTGGAATGTACTTGAACCGTCATCTTGTAAACCATCTGCAATACTTGCCCAGTTTCCGCCTGGTAAAGTAGGTAATACTTCTGAAGTCCAAGTTTCGCCATCGACACTTACTGCTCCATTTGTTCCTGCACCTACTGCAAGGAATTTGCCTGCCTGTGCAGTTCCTGCAAAGTCAAAGTCTACAATAGCACCTGTCACGCTGTTTACTGTTGTTACAATTATTGTAATATCGTTGGCTGTAGTTGCTCCGCCAACGTTTGTTCCTACAATAGTTAACGTGTCAAGTCTTGCATAATCTGTACCTGCAGCATTAATAGTTAGATAATATTTACTTCCGTTACGAGTAACATCAAAAGTTGCTCCCGATCCGTTGCCACCTGTGTGACTTATTCCTGTATACTGTGCTGCTGTGTTAATCCATTCAACATCATACCAAGTAGTTGATGTTGGCATTGTAATACTATTGCTTGAATTAGTCGGAGCAGTGATTGAAACTCTTGGTTCAATTTGGTATGTTGATGAACTGTTAGGAGCAACAATAGGTGTTCCTGGAACTACGTGATCCCAGCCTGCAACACCGTCTGATTCTCTTAACACAGTAACTTCTTTAGTACCTGCATCATATGTATTAATAATTGCATATTGTCCATTAGCTGCACCACCTACAATATAAACCTTCATACCTGGATAAGCTGTACTTAGCTGGCCGTCTGTAGCAGCTAAGAATATACCTGTTGTACTACCACTTTGTGCAACGTTGCTTGCTATCAAATATCCACTGCCGCCGAGCTGTATGGCAGCATTAGCATTTTGATCAACATAAGCATAATTAAATCCGCCATCACGGAATTCGTCTGCTACTACTACTTCACTACTACCTGGACCAAAAATGTTTAGTTTTGCTTCTGTATAGTTATTACCTGCGTGTCCAAATTCAAGACTTAATAGTTTAACACTATCAGTCTGAACTTGACTAATTGTAGCACTATATTGATTAGTATTATCAACAATAGCACTTATTGGAGTTTCGTCTGGATCAACACCTGTTGCTACTGATCCAAAGTCACCGTATGAGTTGTTACCATTCGTTGCACGTACTCTACCACCTGTTTCTGCAAGGTACCCAACGTGTGAGTAATATGTAAACACTGATACAAGTTCTGCTCTACCATTGTTAAGAATGTGTGCGCCAATACCGTCACTTATAACCTGTGTAAAGTCATTTGATACAAACGAATCGTTGCCGCCATTGTGCAGGGCGCCGTCAATTTTTTGTCCTGTGGCAGCATTACCAAATGTAGTTACGCCTTGAATATAAGGTGAACGTGTAATAATCCAAGTACGGAAGTCTTCTGGACCATATCCTGGATCTAATGAACAATACGCTCCTGCAGACATTTTACTATATCCGTATGTATTTTCAGGTAACATTTGTCCGTTTAACCCATTTAGGGTACAATTTCTTAAGCCAGTGGCATCTCTTAGATAGAACATATCTTCTTCTTGTGAGCCTGTTACTGAGTTATTATAAAAACGTGCTACGTATCTTGCACTATAGTTGCCTGGATACATTAGATCGTATTTTAAAGCATCAATATAGTAACCTACATCACGTAAGCAAAGTGCTTCGTTGTAAGTATATGAACTAAACGTGTTTGTAATATAAGTTGTTGTGCTAGACTGTAATGTTGCCTTATTACTTTGTAATGTTGAGAATGATGTTTGTATACTAGATGTCTCACCGCTTGCAAGTGGATAAGTTGTAGTAACTGTTCCTGCACCATTAGTAATAATAGCTATGATATCATCCATATCTGCTTCAACACCTGCTTGAGATGCTGCTTCAGCTGCTGCTGATAGTGTAGACTTTAGATTTCCATATGCTGCTAGTGTAGCAGTTTTTTCGTTACCTGCATCAATTTGTAATGTACCATATGAGTAGTAGCTATCGCCTGCAATTACAGTTTGATAGTTGCCACCATATAATGCATCATATGTTATAGCATCAATAATATAACCAGTATCTCTTTCACACTTAGCTTGTCCATCTGCACCTAGTGCAACCCATTGGGCATTGTAGTTAGTGTTTAAGTAAGTAGATACACTTGAAACATAAGTTGCTCTATTAGCTATAAAGGTTGCTGCTGTGGTACTGTCAGCTGATACTGTTGTGCCATTGTCTGGGAATGTGTATGTTGGAACTGCTGTTAATCCACCGTCAAGTATCTCATACACGTTAGTAAATGCGTTGTATACTGTTGGATAGTCTGCTGCTTGTACATAAGTTTTAGCAAGGCGTCTAATATATTTAATAATAGCAAGTGTTTGCATCTTTTGATTGCCAACTACTGCCTGTGCTGATGTAACAGCCCTGTAGTATGCTGAACCTGCAACACTTGATGCAAAGTTTGAACCAGTAATCAAGTCATAACTTACTGCATCTACAATCATTCCAACATCTCTTTCACAAGTTGCAGAATTGTATGAACTATCAAAATCTACAAAATTATGATTTACATAGTTTTTAACTTCTTCAACAATAAATGTTCTATTACGCTCTAATTGTAGCATTGCATAGTATGCATTTTGATCTTCAGTACAACATACACTACCTTCATTTGTTGCACCAAATAATATTGCATCAATTACTCGAGCACTTGCTGTAATTCTTTCAATAGCTTTTGCATCGCTTGAAACATTAGCAATAGCACCGTTAGTCGAATCTAATAATGCATACTGAATAGCCTCACGGGTAACTGTTTTTTGACCGCCTGTATAAACTTCTATAGCAGTTTTACGCAAATATGCGTGTGCTGCTTTTAATGTTCTATAGTTACTATCTAAAGCAAAATCAAATCCTACTGCTTCTAATATTTTTCCTATATCTCTTTCACACTTAGTACTATTATAAACAAGTGCAGGGTAGTTAGTATTAATCCAACTAGTTGTATTAGTTTTAATTCCTGCTGTTGCTGTATCTAATGCTCCTTTAGCAGCAATTAATGATGTTGTACTATTAACATTATTTGCTAATGTAGGATTAACTAGTGTAGTTGTTGTTCCAACTGCTGTTGGTCCATTATTGATAATATCAATAGTATCTTCAATATTATTAGCAATAGCAGCAAAATTACCAGTATTACCAGTTAATTGCTGTATTACTGCTGTTTGTTTTGGACTAACTACTGAACCATCTTGTGCAACAGTCTGCATTGTTGTTTTTAAATAATTTATAGCAGCAATTGTTTGTGTTTTTATTGATGCTGGTAATTGATCGATTGTGTTATCGTCGCCGTCCCAGTATGCTAAGCCAGTGATAACTGCTAACGAGTTACCGCCATATGTTAAATCATATATCACAGAATCAATTATGTATCTTGAATCTCTACGTGTATCAGTCTTACCGTATTTTAATGTTGGATATTCAGTATCTAAATATGCAATCACTTCTGCAAGTAAAAACTCTATATTAAGTTTAATATTTGCTACAGCATTTTCGTCTGCTTGGGCTAGTGTAATTGGATCATTAGTATATGCTGCTTCCATCGAATTCAAACCATAATCGATTTGATACTTCATTAGGTCAACTAAACTTTCTACTTTAGTTGCTTGATCAGATATTGCTAAAGGCCAATTTTCATCTTGTGGTTCTGTATTTCCTAAAGTCGGAGTAAGTGTTGTTCCAGTAACAACATTTTTAACAACTTCTGCAACTCTATCAAATGTTTTAACTGTGTAATAATTATCTTTTACTGGAGTTGTTGCTTCTTGTGCAATAATTTTAGTTGAGCGTAATTCGTCTCCAAGTATAGCACAATATGCTGGTACTCTTATTGGTAGCATTTCGTAATGCTCGCCTGTTGAAACTTTAACTAGTGTTTGCGGCACATCACGTGCTGGAATATCTGCTGTGTCTTGTGAAGCAATCGCTGTAGTTACAATACCTACTAAACTTGCAAGTTTATTATAGGCACCAGCTTCAGCTGTAATAGTTAAGCTCTTAAATTGATCAACAATTGCTGTTGAATCATCTGTAACATTTTGATAAATTACTGTTGGATTTTGATTTTTAAGAACTGCATCAACAACAGTTAGCATATAATTGTATGCGGCAACACTTTGTTGGCGTTCGTTTGCAGCAACAGTATAAGTTCCTGTACCGTTATTTTCTGCTGCTGTTGAATATGGACCTTCGTCTAATGCATTTAAAAATGTTTGTGTAGCAGCACGAGTTTTTAAGTTTCCGCCGTGCCCTAAATCCCATTTAATTCTATCAACAATAAAGCCTACATCACGCTTACATTTATCTTCGCCGTATACAAAGTTTTCCCATATACTTCCAACCGATGCATTTGCAATTTGATAATTAATCCAAGACCCTACTTCTTCTTGAACAAATACTCTATTCATTTCTAACAAATATTGTGCGTCTGGATTTTTTGGTCCTTGCTCAATTTGCTCACAAGCGTAACGAATAGTTTTAAAAGGTCTATCAATTGTTCTACCCGATTGAGGGAACGGTCTATCAATACCGTGTTCTGCAACAAAGTATATATCTTCTACTGATTGTAAGAATTCCCAATTAGGTACTCCTGTAGTACCTACAGTTAATACTTGACCTTCTTGTCCAATTGGTAATCTTGTTGGTGCTGTTCCACTATAGTAAACTAAATCGCCTTCTGTAGTAAGAACACTAGTTTCAGAACCAATAGCCATTACAGCCCAATACTGTCCTGAATCAAATAAGTCTGGACGTGATCCTTGTGCGCCGCCGCCGGCTCCTGCTAATGTTTCAGTTGAATAATCATCACCTTCTGAGATATGATACTTTACACAAATGTACGAATTTGATTCGTAACGTACTACATCACCTTCAAAATATTCTTGGTCATCTAACCATTCACTTCTCCAGCGTATTCCTTCATTTAATTTTTTCCAATAAGTTTCATTATTGTTTTCTGGTTGCTGTCCAGAATGATCTTGTACGCATATATACGTAAATCCACCTAATCGTACTACTTCGCCTACTTTATATTGTACAGTAGCACTATCTTCATTCCACTCGCCTACAAAACGAAACCCTTCTGTAAATACGTCCCAATCAGTTGGCGCAGTAGATGTAAATACACCATTTTGTGTAAATGCTGTAAATGCTGAAGCATCTAAAGGTGTTAGTAATGTACTGTTAGTGTAAAGTTCAAACGTGTTAGCATCAATTACTTTTACATATAACTCTGTAAGATCATTAAGTTCAACTGTTCCTTCTACTCCGGCAAAAGTAATTTTTCTGCCGTCCTGTAATCCGTGTCCTGCACTTGTAACTACTGGTGGTTCAGCTAGTGTAACTCCAGTAATAGTACCGCTTAACGGTGCTGGAGAACTTGCTGTATGGTTAGTTTTAGCAATATACTGATTTCCGCCATAGCGAACAACATCGCCTGGCTGATACGGTCTAAATGGCGACCAATCGTTTTCGTACTGGAAGCCTTCAACAAATTTACTCCAGTTTGCAGTATCAGTTCCTAAATCAGTTGTTGATGTGTGAGCTGTTGTACAAATCCAAACTCCTGCACCATAACGAACTAAATCATTGTATTTGTATCTTGTATTTTTTGCCCAGGAGCCTTTGTATTCTAGTCCGCTATTAAATATGTCCCAATTAGAAATATTAGATTCTAAACCGTCAGCAGCAGTAGCAGTAGAAACGTGTAGTGTATTACAAACATAAGTAGAACCGCCGTATTTTACAAAATCATTTATACGGTATCTAGTAGAAACTGACCAATCGCCTTTCCAATATAATCCTTCAGCATAAGCGTCCCATTTAGCAATGTCAACTTCTAAACCGTCGGTGGCATCAGCATCAGTAGCAGCACTAGTATGAATAGTATTTGCAATATATAATCTTGCACCGTAACTTACTATGTCTCCATAAACATAGTCGGTGCTTACTGTCCATTCTCCTCTCCAAGTTTGACCATCGCTGACTAAGTTCCAGTTTGATGGAACTATATCTAAGTCTGAAAAGAAATCTGATTGACTTGTATGACCAATCGTACATATATACGTTTTACCACCAAATGATACAACATCATCTTGATAGTATGTGTTAGCAGCACTCCAGCTGCCCTTCCATACAAATCTAATTCTACCTAGTTTAAATTCTGCCATTTTTTTCTACTCCGCTAGTGTATTTATCTAATTCTTTATTTTGCATTTTTTATTGCATTGTTTCGTCAAGTGGTCTTAAAAATAGTGATTGTGATACTATTGTTCCTGACACAATTGTTGGATTAGTTGTTATATTTCCGGCTCCGTCATTTGTTGTAAATGTACCATCAAAATTAACATTACTTGGTATTTTTACATAGTTATCACTATTATTAGATATTTCATTAGCTTCGCCACCTAATATAACTTGCCCTGCTCTTAGTCTATTAACTTCAAGACTTTCGCCGCCAACACTTAATCTATCTGCAAGGAATGTTGTAATTGCTCGCTGTGTTGGAATAACATTATTTGAGTCTGCTGCAAATGTTGGATCTGTTGAAAATTCACTAACAACAGTACCTGATCCGCCTAGTCTAACTCCGCCTAGTGATAATTCACTAAGTCCGTCTAAGTCAAAGAACTCAGCACTAATAGTAACAATACCAGTAGCTTGCTGAACACTAAATAATTCGCCTGTTCTAAAGTTACCATCTTGGTCAGTACTTACATAAAACACTCTTCCGTTATTTGTTTCATATACTTCATTTTCTGGTGCAGCAGTAAAAAATGCTCCGCCAGCATATATTTCAGGATAGTTTGTAGTTACAAAGTTTCCTGTACCAATATCTAAGAAGTCGTGTCCTGAAAGACGACACTGGCTAAACTTTTCTCTTAGTGTTATAGTTGTTCCGTGATTAACAACATATTCTACATCAAGTCTAGGAGATACTTGAAATTGTACTATTTTTGTTTCATTTCCTAAACCGTCATCGCCTAGGTCTTTAACAGTAACTCCGCTAAAGATTGCTAATGTTCCGGGTATTAATGCGTCTGGATCTAAAATTCCTTCAATTTGAATCTGTACTCCTGGTCCTGGAACATTTTTAATTCCAGAAACTGTTAATATGTTACTAACAGGTATAATATCTGCAAATCCATTGCCGGATAATGTAATTGTTGACGAAGCACTTCTATAACCTGCGCCTCTGTTAATAAATTCTGGTTGTGACAAAACGTTATCACTAACTCTTGCTTCTAATGCAACATCAAGTCCAATAAGTTCAGTTACATTTGGATCTATAACAGTTACTGTCGGCGGTGACGCTTTGCTATAACCGCTGCCTGGATCTAGTATTCTAATTTCTTCAATACTTCCAACATTAACAACTGCTCGTCCTTTTGCTTTTACACCTAAATTAAGTATGCTTACAGCATTAGTACTTGCAGCACTTGCTTTAACAAACCATTGGCCGTTACCGTAAACTAATGCACTCCAAGTATGACTTGCTGGCAATGTTAATTCTGTCCAAGTCACAGCGTCTTCACTAACAAATGCAACACTAGTAACACTTGCATCTTGTGCGCCTACTGCAACAAAGTTTCCATTGGCGTATTTTACTTGTGATGTATTAAACGATGCACCACCTAAAGATGTTGCTAAAGTAGTAAAAGTTATACTACTAGTATACCAAGTTATGCCGTCAAAACTGTATGCATACTCGCCATCAACAGCAGAAACTGCAACAAACCTATTATTGCCGTATGAAATATGATTTGGGTTAAATCCTATGGCGCTATCGTGTCTTATCCAAGTAATACCGTCTGTACTAGATGCTGTTGCTCCGTCGCTTGACGATACTGCAACAAACTTACCTTTGCCATAAGTAATACTACTCCAAACACTTGTAGTACTATCTACACCACCGTCAGTGTCATCTGGTATACTACCTTGAGTCCAAGTTGTGCCATCTGCACTAGATAAAACTCTATCATCGTCTGATGCAATTATTACAAATTTACTATTACCAAATGCACTATCTGACCACGCTGCTGCTAAAGGTAATGTTCTTTCTAACCAAGCAATTCCTGTAAATGATAGTGCTATTCGATTTTCGTTTGCAGCAGTTGCAATAAATCTATTATTACCTGCGGTTAAACTAGTCATCTGTGAACTAAACGGTAACGTCACTTCAAGCCAGTCTGATCCATTGTCACTCCATCTTGCATTTTCAATACTAGTTAATGAAACAAATCTGTTTCCTCTACCAGTACCTACACTTGTGTATGCTATTATACTACTTGTACTATCATCAGAAACTTCAGTAACTGTAATTATTAAATCATTAGCAGGCGTAGTACCGCCAACTTGTGTTCCTAATATAGTAATTTTATCGCCTTCACTATATCCTGATCCTGAAGTAGTCATTGAAAGGTTATACTCTAACCCTGCTCTTGTGATAGAAAATGTTGCAGGTGATGCTACACCATCAAATGTATTGCCAGTACCCGCTGTAAGTAATAAATCAATTTCTTCGCCGGGTTGGAAACTGCTTCCGTTTGCATCTACATCAACTTCAACAATCAAACCAGTATTAGCAGATATTGCTGTTACTGTTGCTGTTGTTCCGCTTGTTCTGCCTTGTATATCAAACGGAACTGTTGGATTTACTGCTAAAACAGCATTAAATTGTATTGCTACATTTGACGGTGCTGACGAAACAGTTATCCTAGTTTCGGCATCATCTCTCCATATAACATTACCGCCGCCATTGACGCCGGCATATGATTCTGTAAATGAACCAAATTCCATATCAACATAGGTTCTGTTCGTAAATAAATTAGCTGTAGTACCAGTAAATGACGGTTGCGGAAATGTTACTCGAGGTTCGATTCTATATCTACTAGTTAAGTCAAAAGTTGATACTAATGGATAACCTGGGATTATGTGATCCCAGCCTAATTCACCGTCACTGTCTCTGCGCACTGTAACATCTTTTGTTGAAAAATCATAATTGTCAATATAACCATATTGACCTACTCCTAATCCAGCAGTAACAGTAATTCTCATTCCTTGTATTTCTGATAAAAATTGTATTGTTTCTGTTGTTGCAACTCGAATAGTACTTGATGCATCAGCTGTTTCTTGAGCCGATCCTTGACGTCTTAGATAGCCGCCGCCACCTGCTTTACTTGATCCGTCTGGGCTAACTAATCTAGCTTCAAATACGCCACCATCTCTAAAATCTGTATATTCTACGTCAGCATTTGCGCCAGCGCCAATAATAGTTGCGTTAGCAGTTGTATAACCTTCGCCTGCATTTGAATATTCAAATGCAAAGAGTTCGTCTTGCGACCCACCCGCAAATGCTTCAGAAACTAGTGCTTCGTTATTTCTATTAAATGCTTGAACTATTTGTGGAACTTCCGTATCATCAATACCGTCGGCAATTGATCCGTATCTTCCATACGAGTTATTACCATTTGCTGCTCGTATAATTCCACCGTCTTCTGCAAAATAACCAATTTGACAATAATATGTAAAAATTGATACAAGTTCTGCTCTAGCATTATTAGTAACCCAAACACCTATTCCGTCGCTTAAAACCTGTGTAAAGTCGTTAGCTACCATTGACCTATTTCCGCCATCGTGTAAAGCACCGTCAATCTTAATTCCTATACAACCTGTACCAGTATTAGTTAAACCTTGTACATACGGAGAACGCTTAGTAATCCAAGTACGAGTATCTTCAATCCCCCAACCTGGGTCAAAACTTACAAGAGCGCCGCCTGTAGGCTTTTGATATAAATCAAACACACCAGGTGGATTTAGTACTCCGCCTAGTCCGCCTGTAGTCATATCCCTTAAACCTGTACTGTCTCTCATATAAAATAAATCATCAGCTTGACTGCCAATAACTGCATTTGCATATCGTTGTGCAGACAATAATGTTGAATAATTTCCGCTATATGATATATCTCGTCTAAAGCCTCGTAATATGGACGCTACATCATTTTTAACTTTTAATTCGTCAAATGTTACATTAGGATATGTAAGTTTTAAATATGCAATAATTTCAGCCTGTATAAACTTTTTGTTTA
>Ga0181400_1000308_pt1 | contig 20679 bp, 24 predicted proteins | sample 23SPOviralmetaG_FD_130129 | JGI IMG/M metagenome (GOLD analysis project Ga0181400, IMG submission 130129) | Marine viral communities from the oligotrophic San Pedro Time Series (SPOT) site, San Pedro Channel, CA, USA - 23 SPOT_SRF_2011-06-22 | ecosystem: Environmental > Aquatic > Marine > Strait...
TACAGATTTAAAAGCATTTGTAAACGGTACACAAATAGGTAGTACTATAACTGATTCGACTAATTTTTCAGGTGCTGCAGGAACTAGACCGCTTAGATTAGGACGTTGGCAATATGGTGGAGGAACTAACGCTTATCTAAATGGATATGCTCAGGATGTTAGAATTACAAAAGGCTTAGCAAGATATACTGCAAACTTCACACCACCTACAACAGAATTTAAGGGTTAAAAGATGACAACTAAAAGTAGATTGATATCAAAATTAATAGATGGTAAAGGTGTTGTAAAAGCATCTGTTTTAGATTCAGATAGTATTGGTGTATCAACTCAGAAAAGTCTTGCAACTATTTCAGGTACTGCTACTTATTCATCTGCAGATACTTTACCAACATCTGCTTCTGATGGTGATCAAGCTCTTGTAACATCTACAAACAGACTATACATATACTCAGGTTCTGGTTGGTATAACATTGCTTTGGTAAACAATACACCATATTGGTCAACTGAAGCTAGCGCTAACTACGATCTTAATAAAAACGGTACATCTACGACTATTACTATTCTAGCAATTGATAGTGACGGTACTCATCCTTCTTACAGCGCTGTTACAGATAGTGACTTTGATGCTATAGCAACCATATCAAAAGATAGTGATAACGGAAGAGTGTTTATTGTTACACCTATCGATAGTGATAATGGAACAGCTATTGGAGGTACTGGTACCGTTACGTTTAAAGCTAGTGATGGTGTAAATTTAGTATCTACTGTTAGTACTTTTAGTATAGCATTCAAAATTGCTAATTCTCAATATATTACTCTATTAGTAAAAGCAAATACAGGAGGTACAGATAACCAAGTTGATGCATCAACTAATAATCTTAGTATTACTGAATATGGCGATGTAACTTCAACAGCATTTTCTCCATATCATCCTGCTGGATATAGTGTATACTTTGATGGTAGTGGTGATAATTTAACAGCTCCAAATATTGCCATGGCCGGTGATATTACATTTGAATTTTGGTTCTATCAAGATGTTGCACAAAGTGCAGCTTATAGATGGTTATTAGGAACTGATATATATGGTGCTAGTGCACCGATAGCTATTTACACAAATAATACTGTAGTGCAGGTATGGCTAGATGGTAGTGGTAGTGCTGATATAAGCGGAGCATTTACTGCGCATACATGGCATCATGTTGCAGTGGTACGAAATTCCGGAACATGGACCTTATACATTGATGGTACATCACAAGGTACATCAACTTCTTATGGTTCTACTGATTTTGCTGCTACTGTGGATTGGTGGATAGGTGAAAGACCAAATGGATCATATGATTTTACTGGATATATAAAAGACGCTAGATTTGTAAATGGAACTGCAGTCTATACTTCAGCATTTACTCCACCAACCACACAACTTACAGCTGTTAGTGGTACATCATTATTAACATGTCATCTTCCTTATATCGCTGATGGATCAACCAACAGTCATGCCATTACGGTTAATGGCAACCCGTCAACTAAAAGATTTAGTCCTTACGATTATCCAGTTGCATATACAAAAGCGGATCACGGTGGTTCTGTGTACTTTGACGGTAATGGTGATTATATGGACGTTAGTACCAGTACTGCAGCAGATTTTGGAACAGGTGACTTTACAGTAGAAGTATGGTGGTATCCGACAACTCCTACACAAAATGGTGTTCTTTGGGGAGGATTTACTAATGCCACAAATACCAGTAATAATGTTTGTGAGTTCTATTTAGGATTATCTACTGGGTGGTTAAGGCCTCATATTAATACCAATTTTGGTGGTACATGGACTACACGTATATCAACGACTGAATTTTGTAAGGATAAAACTTGGAATCATGTAGCGTATGTGCGTAACGGAAATGTAGGTAACATTTATATTAATGGCAAAAAGGGTCCAGATAATGCAATTGATGCCACAGCAGAATTTAATAACCCGTTTAACTCCTTACGAGTTTTTAGAAGTTGGCAAACAACAACATCTTATGGTAAAGGATATTTAGCAGATCTTAGAATTGTAAAAGGTACTGCAGTTTATACAGCAGACTTCACACCTCCAACTGTACCTTTGACTGCGATTAGTAATACTGAATTGCTTACAATGACAAATAAGAATAATATTTGGGATGCTAATGGCCAATTACTATCTAAAAGCGGTAACGTAACTGCTAGTAATACACAAAGAAAGTTTACCACATCTTCTTCAATGTACTTTGATGGAGGAGGAGATTATTTAAGTTTACCAAACGCTTTACGACCTCTTAGTGAATGGGTAAATGGAGATTGGACTGTTGAACTCCAGATTTACACTACTAAAACTGCTAATCAAAATATTTGGGCCGTTTCTAGCGCACATGGCGCTGCTGGAACTTCGTTTGGTTTATGGACAGGCCATACAACAAACAAACCATCAATATATGTAAGTAATGGCTCTGGATATTTTATTGTTAACCTTGCTGGAACTACTACTGTGACTGACGGCGCTTGGTATCATATTGCTGTGACTAAATCAGGAAATGTTTATCGTATATTTGTTAATGGGACTCAAGAAGCAACTACAACTAATTCTGGTACAATAAGCACAGCAGCAACAAATATTTTTCAAATTGGTCGACAAGGAAGTGGTACAGGAGAAGATTTTAATGGTTACATACAAGATTTAAGAGTATCAGAATTTGCAAGATACACAACTAACTTTACTGCCCCTACAGCTGAATTTGAGGGTTAAATTAAATGGATGAAGTAATACTTTGGGAACATAGGAAGGCTTTGGTCAAATGGATATGTATCAATAACTATTCACCACGCCATGCAAGACTTATCTTGATGGGGGCTGTCTAAATGGCTGGAAAAAATAGATTACTTGCTAAAATACTTGGTAATAATAATGGTTTAATAACACCTGATTCAGATCTATTAGCGGTGGCATCAACAAAAAATATTCCTACCGCGGTAGGTACATCAGTATATTCAAGTATCGACGATTTACCTAGCACAGCACCCGCGGGTGAAAAAGCACTTGTAACATCGACAAACACTTTATATCTTTACAATGGTGGTTGGTATAGAATTGCTGTTATTAATAATTTTAATCCACAATGGCTTACAGAACCTGATTCAGAATACACCTTAGAATTATCAAGTGTAGATAGTGATTTAAAAATAGTTGTATACGCTACTGATAGTGATGATGTACCGATAACATATACAGCTGTTGTTGATTCAGATTTTAATGTTGCAGCTACTGTTACACATGATAGTGATAAAGATAATATATGGGTTGTAAGAAGAAGAGATAGTGAATTAGGTGCTGGTACAACAGGAGATGTTACATTTAAGGCATCAGATGGAACTAATTTTGTACAAAAAGTTACCACTTTTGCTATTGCCGCTAACAGTTCATTAACAGCTGGTACATTACAAGCTCGCAATCAACAACGAACAGTAAACGGGTATAGTAGAGTTTCTGGTACGGGTTATAGCTCTAGTGATACAATTCAATATTCTATATCTGGAACTGGATCTTCTGATGCCGATTATGATTTCCCTACATCTATTTCAGGAGCAACTAGTAATGCGTTTTCTTCTGGCATATTTTCTTTGCGCGTACAGCCATCTGCGTCTACCAACAACGCAGGTGATTACGAAACTCATACATTAACTGTTCCTGGCCAATCAGGAACTTTTAAAATATATCCTTTCGGTCATCGTTTAGCATATGCCAGTAACAATTTTATTAATTGGAACATTTATTCAAACAGTGATCTTTCAAGTGCTCACACTTGGTCAGTAAGAGCATGGGATTCTACAACAAGGGAAAAAATATATAATATGTTCGCGAAGGTCGGTAATCAAGGCAGCGCTGGTAATAGAAGATCATTTCAGGGATTGAAAATTTATTGTATTATTCAGGGTGATGGTTATACTACAACAGGAACTAAATCAGTACAAGGAACCACTGTTCACCAAACCTCTGTAGTTTGGGCAGGTACTCCTGATTTAACTTGGTCTCAAGGAACGAGTGGCTATAACCATTCTATTGCTTTTGGAGATTGGAATGCAAATAGCGTTACAAGAACAGCATCTGCTTCAACAGTGACAAACCTAATAGACAATCAAAGTAACCAAAATATCCAATTGTGGAAAATTGAAGCATACTCTAATAGCGGATTAACTTCTTTAATTAATACAGTTTACGCAAATCCTTCATCACCAAATTATTTTGTAGTTTGAACATAAAAAAAGGAGGCAGTAGCCTCCTTTTTCTAACGCTACAATGGCATATTAGTCCGCAGCAAGCGATTTAAAATAGTCTTCTAAGTCATCTTCATCAGTAGAGCTTGTTGTAGTATCCGTAGGTTTTTTGAACACAGCATCAAACTCTTCTTTTGTATTTGTAGTCTCAGCAGTAGGTACTGATACATTACTAGAAGTTTCTTGATAGCTATCACCCGATGTCTGACCAATAACACCCATTAGCTTAGTATTAAGTTCTTCATATGACTTGAACGTAGTTGGGTCAACCATTTCATGTACATCATGTTGAGCATTAAACACAGCTTCTAGCTTACTTTCTTCTTCAGATAACGCAGAAGGGCGTTCGAACTCAGAAGAGTCGTAATTCCAATAACCAGATACAATTTTAATCTTGATACGGAAATTAGCACCTTCAATAAGATCAAAAGGATTTACAGCTTCTTCATCTGCAAACTCGGGTTGCATCGCACCCATAACCTTATCAAAAATCTTTTGTCCAAATTGATAGATCATTACTTTACCTTCGTTAGAAGGGTTAGCTGGATCCTTTACTACTAAAACGTTAGCGTAGTATGAAGTACGACGTTTTTGTTTACGAGCAATCTCTTTATTAGACTCGATACCAGTATTCCATAGTTTAGAATTGTATTCTGATACTGGATCTTGTTGACCAACAGTAGTAAGAGATTTTTCGATATACCACTTACCAGTCGGGCCTTGAAAACCATGAGAGTAAACTCTTACCCATGGTGTTTTATTTACATCACTACCCGGTAAAAACCTTACTACTGCATAACCGGTATTATCAGAACCCATTTTAGGTTTCCAAATACGATCATCATCACCTGAACGGTTTTCTGTGTTTACTTCTTTTTTGAGAGTTTCCGTCATAGTGCTGAAAGCTTCTTGACGGTTCTTTAGATAATCTTGAAACGACATTTATATTCTCCTGTTTCTCTGTTTCGTAGTTTCGTTATAATAAGACATTGCGTGCAACATCTATAATATTTATAAGGTTATTTGAAAGTTTTTTCTTTACAAATGGTTTATACTTTACGACCTTGTTAATGTAATCAGGCCAAACAAAAGGAACCTTAACCACCTTTTGATGTTTCTCTATGTATGGAAAAATTTCATCTAACATACAAACTGTTTCAATTGAAATAGTGTTATTAATACAGTACTTATGAATCTCTGGTATTTTGTCTTCGTTACAAAAAATCATATTAGCTGGATTGTTTAATTTTATAAAATGTAAATCTTGCTCAAATTTAGATGGGAAGTTTTTGAATATAGATCTATATTCTTCCATTTTGGGTTTAGACATATTACGAATCCATTCTTTAGGGTTTTCTAAAAAATGAGCTACAAAGAAATCTTCTCTATCTTCTTTGCGTATAATTTTCGTAAGTTTTTCAAAGCTAAAGATATCATTGCGAGCTGAATACGCGTCCGCAGAAGCCTTAACTTTTCCGTTGTACTGGAAGTAATCATAATTAGTACTGAAATGACGTTGCAAAGCCAAGTACATAATATATATTTCATAACCATCTTTCGTCAAACAATTTTACCTGTCTTATACTTAAGCATGTTCAATTCCATTGCATCAGCTTCAATCTTTTCTTTAATTACTTTAGGTAGTGCTTTCTTAACCGATTCAAATTCGATATTATATCTTTCGCATATCTCAACTGTACATTCAATATAGTTAAGTTCAGGAGATATCTTTTTTAATGATTCTATTTCCTCTGACAAATTTTTTACTCTTCTAGTTATTTCACTATCGGTAGAAAACATTATTCTTCAAAACCTGTCTGTGGATAATGTTTGTCAATAGTACGTTGAGCTAATGTAGCTAAATATTGATCAATAATATGTTCGTTTTTATCTTGATAAAAATCGCGAACCATTTCCAATATTTTTTGTTTATCATTATCTGCTAACTGATTAGCAGTAACGAAGTTTGTAATATCCATAGCCGCTTCTGCTATATCACTTGGCTTGAGAAGATTCATATTGTTTAATCCTTTCTCTCAATTGTTCAGTCCAATGAATAATATCTTTACCTCTAATAAAGAACTCTTGAACTGAGCCATCTTGTACAGATATTAAAACTAATATCTGTTTTGGTAGTTGACCTGTTAACTCGTAGAATGAAGTGAAGTAGAACGCGCCTTGTATGTAGTAGTCGTGTATATAAGACTCTCGCTTAACAGACTTCGCTGTCTTGAAGTCAATAATTGTGAGCTCACCGTCATAGTCCGCAACGCAGTCAACAGTTCCGGCGACATGTAATTTATGAGAGAACAATCCTGATTCAAGTGCTTGTACATTATCTATCCTATCTAAGTAAGGTCGAATTCCCCTAAACAATAACTCGCCAGAAGTAGAACCAAGATCATCCAGAGTTTGATTGAGCAAGTAATCTTCACAAAGCTTATGCATAGAAGTACCGCGTGTTGTAGCAGCTGTAGTAATTTTGTTTGCCATTTCTTCGCCAACTCTCTTACGCCACGCTTTAAGTGCAGTAAGATCTTTAGTTTTAGAAAGGACAGTTGTAATAGAAGGATATTTAGTTTCCTCATTAACTGCATATCTACGACCCTCATTAGAGTTTATCTGTTTAAGCTTCGGTAGATCTACCCAAATGTGATTGAACTTTTTTAACATCTTCTTTTGTAATCGTAGCATCGCTTAGTTCAAACATATGTTCTAATAATATATTTTCTAAAATACTTCGCAAACCACGAGCTCCTGTTTTCTGTTGTTTAGCTAACACGGCTATCTCATATAAACTATTATCGTCAAAACTAAGAGTTTTTTCTGAATGATTGAAAAGTTCTTTGTATTGGTATATTAAATTGTCATCAACTTTAGATAAAATATTAACTAAATCTTCTACTGTTAATTCATTGAGTACCGCGAGTAATGGTATACGACCTAGTATTTCTGGAATGAAACCAAACTCCTCTAGATCTTCTGGTTTAGCTTGATGTAGTAAACCAAGATCAGATGTAGATTGATTAAGTGCTGCACCAAAACCAAAATTAGTTGTAGGACCTACTTTAAGTCTTTTAGCTACTATTTCTTCTAAATCAACAAAGGCTCCACCTACAATGATAAGTATATTAGACGTATCAATAGTAAATTTTACTTTTGCAAATCCTGTTGATCTTTCTACATCTACTTTAGTACCTTCAATAAGTTTAAGTAGAGCTTGTTGTACAGCTTCACCACCAACATCTCTATTTTTACCAGGTATTTTTCTTTTAGCTATTTTATCAAACTCGTCAATAAAAATTATACCGGTACTAGCTGCATCATAGTTACCTTGTGAAGCATCTACTAAACCTTCAATAAGAGAATCAACATCTTTACCTACATAACCTGCTGCAGTTAAACTATTAGCGTCAGCAATATGACAAGGTATCTTTAAAAATTCAGCTAACTTTTTAACTAAAAATGTCTTACCAGAACCTGTAGGGCCTAATAACATTAGATTAGTTTTATCTAATCTTTTTTCATAATCTGATTCTTTGTAGATAAGTAATCTTTTGTAGTGATTATGAGCAGATACTGATAGCATTTTTTTAGCTCTATCTTGACCTACTACGAATTTATCTAAGTATTCATAAATTTCTTTAGGGTCAGGTAAGTTAAAAATACCACCTTCCACATCGTCAAAAGTTAATTCAACTTTATCTCTAACAGCAGCTAGCTTACGTTCAAAGAACGCTTTTTCGTCTTTTGAAATTGGTTTCATTATATAAGATGATCCACAGCTTTTGATAATGGGTTTTGTTGTTTAAGTAGTCTCATTCTATCTTTAAAACCTTCAGGTAACCTTCCACTCTCTACAGACTTACCACCTATAAAGGAAGGAGTACTTAAAGTGTATTTTAAATCCGGATTATTATTCTTAAATTCAGCTAGATCATCATAGCTTAAAGTGTGTTGTTCTATTTCACCGGATTTGTTTATAAAATTATAAACAGGCATTATAATGATTTTCCTTCTTCTTCAAATAGTTTTCTACACAACTGTTCGTAGAATTCTTTAAAACTATTATAGTCATCAAACAGTTCAGGTTCTAAATCCATTATATCAGACAGCTTATTCCATGCAATTCTACCGGATTCTATAACATCTTTGTTGTCTTGTGGTTCCATTTAATATCTCCTAAAACAATTATAAAATTTGTCATAAATAATTTATGCCTAATAACTTATTTAATAGATATAGAGAATTAGCAGCCAAAGCGGAAATTTCAATGGGATCAAAAGAATCCATTGAATGGTTTAGAAATAGAATAAGAAAAGATTCTAGAATAAGAAACCACGATAGAGTTACTAAGAATCTCAAGAAAGAAAGACCTGGTCCAGGAAAACTTATGACGTATGCTTATGATCCTAAGTTTAAAGAGACGCTAAAGTATTATGATGAATACCCTCTAATAATTATGCTTGATACTAATCAAACAGGATGGTACGGTGCTAATTTACATTATCTTCCTCCACAGTTAAGAGTAACTTTATTAGAAGAAATTGATTATAGAAAGAAACCTTTAAGAGCTATCGCTTCGGCGTTAGAGAACAATCCCATTACTAGAGTTTGTTTAAAAAGATATCTAGTAAAACAAGTAAAATCTCCTCCTGTAACAATTCCTAAAGATGAATGGGAGATAGCTATACAGTTACCATTTGAAAGCTTTGTAAAAGCAGGTCAAAAGAAAGTATGGAGAGATAGTAGGTTAGGTATATGAATATAGGAGAAATGAAAGCAAAGCTGTCTACGCAAGGGATAGCAAGGGACAACAGGTGGTTATGTAGGATATACCCACCTAAAGGTTTAACTTCTACTAATAATGCTATAAGTAATTTGTTGTCTAGAGGACCTTTAAATGTTAATGTTAACTTACCTGGTTTAGATGCTGCTGATGCTGCTGTAAATGGATTGAATGATATATTAGATATTGGTAATGATATAATAGGTTCTAATTTATCTTTACCAACTCTTGGTTCTGTATTAACTAATACAAGAGGTGTAACAGAAAGTCTTAATTTATTTTGTAACGCAGCTGAATTACCTGGAAGAGATATCTTAAGTATGGAATACAGGGATTATGGTAAATCAAGACAGATAGGTGTCAGACACCAACACGGTGATTTAACATTGGTTTATTACAGTGCAGAAGATTTAAGAGAAAGAAGATTTTTTGAAAATTGGCAAAATATAATTTTTAACCCTAAAGCTAAACAACATGGTTATTATAATGAATATACAGCAAGGATGGAAATATCTAAATACAATCAAAGCTGGAGTAAAGAAACTGCTGAATATAGATTTAATGAGGTATATCCTACTAACGTTGGCGCACAGGCGTTACAATCAGATCAAGGCGACTTACTTAGACTAACAATGACGTTTAAGTATCATAATTATGAAAGGATCAAATAATGAGTCAGCTTAAGAATATTAAAATTAATACACCTACATATAGAGAAATTATACCTTCTAATAAAACAGAAGTAAAAATTACTCCTTTTAAAGTAGGAGATGAAAAAGTATTACTACTAGCTTCAGAATCAAAAGATGTAGCACAAATGGTTGACGGTCTTAAATCAGTTATCTCTAATTGTGTTGATGGTATAGGTGTTAATGAATTAGCATCTTTCGATGTTGAATATTTGTTCTTAAAAATTAGATCTGTGTCTGTTGGAGAGACCGCAGATATAATGATGACATGTCCAGAATGTGAGACAGCAAATGAAGTTAAAATTGATCTAACTAAAGTTGAATTAAGAGGTCTAGAAGAGTTTAAAACAAATATTAAAATTACTGATGATCTTATGTTTAAAATGAAAACTCCGGATATTGATAGTTTTTCTAAAGCAGAAAACAATCCAGATAGTATAATTAATTTTATTGCCGGTAATGTTGAAAAAGTTTTTTATGGAGAAGAAACTATTGATGTAGGTTTAAATGAGATACCAGATGTAGAAGGTATTATTAATCAATTAACTTCTGCACAGTTTTCCGATCTACAAAATTATGTTTTAAAAATACCAAAAGTATCATATGATACAGAGTACACATGTAAACATTGTGGTACTGAAAACAAAAATACATTAGAAGGATTATCTGATTTTTTTTAGTAAGCCTCTCTCACATTGACCTGATTAACTACTATCAGTTAATTTTTAATATGAAACAACATCATAATTGGTCAGTAGAAGAAATAGAAAATATGATACCGTGGGAGAGGGAAGTATATGTCTCTCTTTTGAGACAACATATAGAAGAAGAAAATGAGAAAATGAGAAAACAAAATGGCAGAGTCTCCTGAACTTAAAACTCTTAATTCGATTAAAGCTGTATTAGCAGATAAAAACGCTAATGAAAAAGCATTAAAAGAAGCATTTGAAAGTAGTCAAAGAGCATTCCCTGCTCAAGAGTTTAAAAACTTGACTACTAAAATGGGTGATGATATTAAAGATACTAGAAAAGCTTTAAAAGCTAGAATGGCTGATGATGGTGGTGATGGTGTAGCTTCGGGGTTAGCTAAGTTTCTTGGTGTAGATTTTAAGAGTGAGTTCTTTGATAGACTAAAAATGATTGGAACTGGCTTTGGCGAAATTAAAAAAGGGTTTAAAGATTTAGGCACAGCTTTAGGTTTAAACAAAGTTGCAAAATCAGTGGGCGGTTTTTGGGATTTCTTAAAAAAGATATTAGCGGTTGGTCTAGCTACAGTTGGTTTTATTTCTTTCTTAGAAGGTTGGAGTGCTGCTGATAAGATATTTGGAGAAAACGCAACGTTTGGAGAAAGACTATCTTCCGGATTAGCTTCTGTTATACAATCTTTCACTGGATTAACAGATGGTGAAACTGCTGATTTAGCTAAAGATATAAACGTTGTAGTAACAGATATAATTGAATTCTTAGCAACAGAGTTTGATGCTATAAAAACATCTTTAAAAGCTATGTGGCCTAATGTTAAAAATGCTTTTGAAGGTATTAAAAGAATACTAGAAGGGGATATAGTTGGTGGTTTAGGTCAATTGACTAGCGGTCTTGGTGGTGTGGGTAGTCAACTTTTAAGTTCAGAAAGTATGTTACTTAATGTTGTTGGTATACTAGCAGCTGTTAAACTAGCTGGCGCTGCGCTGTCATTTGTAAGTGCTATAGGTCCTATCTTTACCGCTATGTCTACAATTGCTACTGGTTTAGGAACTGTCTTCGCAGCTGTTGGTGGTAAAGCAGCTTTAGCTACTTTGTTGGCTACTTTTGCGCCTACTCTTGGCGCGGTATTAGTACCTCTAGGTATTGCTATTGCAGCTATTGTAGCTTTAAAATCTATATTCGATGGTTTTAGTGCCGGCATGGATGAGTTTGAAAAATCAGGAGATATTTCTCAAGCTTTGTCAGTTGGATTAGGTGGTTTTGTTAAGTCACTTCTTAATATGCTTACTCTAGGTCTTTTAAGTGATGAAACATTAGATAAAGTTCAACAAAGCGTAAGTAAGTTTCTTGATCCTATGTTTGAAGGTATTGGAGATCTATTCAAAAATATTTGGAGTTGGATTAAGAGTTCCTGGGATGACGCTGTATTTGCTGTAAAAGATTTCTTAGGTATGGAGTTAACATCAGAAGAAAGATATAAAAAAGCAGAAAAAGATCTAGAAGAAAAAAGAGCTAAAGTAGCTTTCCAAAGAGAACAAGGTCGTACTGGAAGGTTTATGGCTAGACAAGAAGCAGAACTAGCTGAGCTGCAAGCAGAATACGATGGAATGGGCGCTGCTAAAGCAATAGATAATAAATTGCTAGCTAGTGGTACAGGTACGTATAAAGATTATATCAAGTCGATTCAAGATAGTACAGACCTTACTGACAAGCAAAAAGAAATAGAGATAGATGAAGCTAAGGCTGCAAGAGAAAAAATGACCTTCTCAAGTTTTCAGAACACTCAAACTATTCAAAATAATGCTATTATTGCTAAGATCAGACCTCAACAAGAAAAAGTTGTAATGTAATATTAAGATCTTCTTTTAGGTCTATTGGGTTTCTTTTTATTAATGTGTTTAAGTTTTGGTTTATTAGAGTTTTTACTCTCTTGCATTAGTACCGCTTTATCCGTTTCCCAATTAAGTATCCCAAACTTTTTTAGTTTTATTTCTGTCCATATCTCAAAATCCATCTTATTACGAGCGCTGAACTCTTGAGCAGCAGCCCATTTTTCTTGATTAACAGCGAATGTCATAACTTCACTTAAATATTTTTGAGTTTGTCTATTAGGTTTATTAGGTCTTCTTGTTTGTGCAAAAGGTTTAACTTCAATTAATTTTATCTGACCGTTACTCCATTTTACTATAAAATCAGGATAGTATTTAGCTTTACCACCTCTTATAGGATGTTCATAAGGAATATATAATTCTTCAGAACCCCATTCAACTACATCAGGGTTAGAATCTAACCATCTCATTACGTTTCTTTCCCATAAAGATCTATAAGTAACGTTTGTAGTGTCACCTATATACTTTTGAGGGTTATCAAACGTAGAAAATTTTCCTTTATAAGCCATATTAACCTTATTAAATAGTGTAACGAGGTATTTATTTAATGGCTTTTAATTTTAAATCGCTTAGATTTCCTAGAAATGTTGGTACTGATCAAGTACCAAACTACATTAGGTTTGTTCCTAAAGTAATAAAATACGGTGGTTCGGAAAGTCTAAGAAAAGGTTCTAACGGAGTAGGTGCACCGTCGGTAGGTGGTGGCTCTGCAAATGGTATAATTCCTGGATCAGTAGTTCAAGGTCTTGGTGGATTAGTAGGTAATGCTACTGCTGCTTTAGGTAACTTTCAATCAGCAGCAGCTGGTGTACAACAAACAATTGGTGCAGTAACGGGTGCTATGACAGAAGCTGCTAACGCATTTAGTAATAGTCCTACTGCAGTAGGTGGATTAATAGGAGCGGGTCAAAGTTTAGTTAAAAATATATTTGATATAAATTCTAAACACCTTAGTTTTGGTATATCAGTTAAGCCAGATACTCTACAATCAGCTGGTAGTATTAACCTTTACTTACCTCAAAGTTTAGAAACTAATTCTTCAGTAGATTATGAAACTGCTGCTTTAGGTGGTGTAGGTGTGGGTGCTGCAGAAGCTTCAAGAGCTGAAAGAGCAGATTTTAGTTCTACAGTAGGACAGTTGTTACCAGGTGCAATACAAGATCTAGTATCTTCTGGTAATAGAAGAGCTATTTTAGGAGTAGCAACCAATAGAGTTAGCAACAATTTTTCTTTTCAAGTCTTTAATAGTGTGTTACACAGACAATTTGCTTATGAGTTTAGATTAGTAGCAAAAGATGAAAATGAATCTGCTTCTATTAAAGAAATATGTGATATGTTTTTATACTTTATGTTACCGAGCAGAGTAGAAGAATCAGGTATTGGTTTGTATGAAGTACCTTGTCAGTGGGAAATACAATACCAAAGAAAAGGTAATGCTATGCAATTTCATATGCAACCTAAAAATTGCTTTCTTCAAAGTGTGGATGTATCTTATGGCGGCGAAGCAGGTAACTCTACATATAATGATGGCGCGCCAATGGATGTTACATTGAGATTACAATTTATTGAAATAGAACCTCTGTACAGAAAAGGTGATCCTTTTACTCCAGAACCTCTATCTAAAACGGAAAAATCATTAAGCACTTCTTCAGTCCCACCTGGAATTGGACCTACAGGTCCAATAAATGATGGAAGATTAGCAGGAGATTAATATGAGTTATTTTAAACATTTTAATTATATTAACTACTCTTTTCCAGATGGTAAATCTAGATTTTTTAAAAATCTTTCTGTTAGATTAAATTTAAAAGATAACGTCATAAAAAAAGATACTAGATTTTCTAAATATTATATTAAAGATGGTGAGACTCCTGATATTATAAGTGCTAAAACGTACAACAAATCTGATTATCACTGGTGTATTTTATTAGCTAATAATATTACTAATATGTATACACAGTGGCCTAAAGCCCCTCAACAGTTAAATGATCATCTAGTTAAAAAATACCAAACACAAACAAATCAAGCAGGTAATAAAGTAGTTTTATCTAGATTAAAAACTTTAGAGTTTATAAACTTTACAGGTTCACCTTCAAATAATTATGAAGACTCAGACGGTTCAGGTGTAATTTATAGACCTAGACATTTTGTTGACATAGAAGAAAATATCTATTCTTTTGAAACTGCTAGCGGTGAATATAGAGATGCTTACAATAGGTTATTAGTAAGACCTACTTTAACCCCTGTGTCTTATTTTACACATGAATTTAATATTAATGAAAAAAACAGAACAATAGCTTTACCTTCTATTAATTTAATTGAGCAGATGGAAAAAGAACTTAGAATCTTAACCAACGAGTAAATTATGAGTGGTGAATTTCAATATTTTCCAGGTAGAGTTAAAATATCAAATGTTACCATAACAAATGGTTCTGATAAAGCTGATATTACTGAGCTCTTTAAAGAGCTTAATCTTAACACAAGTATTAATAGTGTATCTGCTTCTGCTGAAATTTTAATATCTGATGGTGTAAATTTTTTACACAGCTGGAAACCTAATGCGGGTGATGTTGTTGGTGTGGAATTAGGATATAAAGACGAAACTAAATTATTTAGTTTTAAAGTAATTAGTGTAAATAACATTGCAGATTTTACTAGACAGAGATCATATATTTTAAATTGCGTGTCTCATTTTTATTACGATAGTCTTTACAAAGATGTTATTGGAAGTTTTACGGGTACTACCTCTAGTATAGCTAAAGGTTTATTTTTAGAAAACAGTGAAATAGATAAAATTAATATATGGGAAGAAAGTGTAGGTACTCAAAAATTAGTTATACCTAGATGGAGCACTATAGAAACTATAAGATGGTTAGCTAGAAGATCGTCTTGGGCAAATGATTCCGTAAGAATGATGTTCTTTCAAGATTCAAACTTAAAATATAATTTTATGCCTATTGAAAAAGCTGCAGTTTTATATAAAGATAATCCAGTATTTAAATACACATACAATCAAATAGCTAGTTCAAAAGGTCAAGATCAATTACCAAACTCTCAAGACACATATACAGCTATAAAAGATATCACTTTTAATACAGATCAATTTAATATTGCTGACGCTTTCGCTAAAAGAAAAATAAATTCAGTGAGGTATGCACCAGATATTATTAACAAAAGCTATGAACCTGTTGGGTATAATTATTTTGATAGTTTTAGCAGGGATAATTATTTAAATAATTTTCCTCAATTTAATAAATTTAATTACTTAGATGGTAAAGCTCAGTATGATATTAATACATCTTTTACACATGAAGATGTATCTCAAATTAATAAAGTGAGTGATGCTAGTAATCTTAAAGTTTCTAGTATTGACAATAGTCAGATAATAGATATTACAGTAGTGGGTAATCAAGCTATAGATATTGGTCAAGTAGTAGAGATAGATATCAGCTCACCAGAACCAGCATCTGAAAATCGTGAAGGTAAAATAGATAAAAGATTTTCAGGTAAATATTATGTTTACGCTAAAAGAGATGTTTTTAATGAAGATACACATAACATGTCTTTAGGTTTAGTAAAAGAATCACAATTGGAAGGTTAATATGATTTATTCAGGCGAAATGGTATGGTTCGTAGGAGCCGTTGAAGATAGAAAAGATCCTTTACAAATGGGAAGGGTTAAAGTCCGTTGTTTTGGTATACACCCAGAAGATAAAAACGTATTAAAAACAGAAGATTTACCATGGTCATCTTTAATGTTACCTGCAAACTCAGCTGGTACAGGTTCTATTGGTCAATCTGCAACAGGTATTGTACAAGGAGCTTGGGTAGTTGGTTTCTTTACTGATGGTCAAAACATGCAACAACCACTTATTATGGGTGTGCTTCCTTCTCAACCTTATGAAAAAGAAGATAAAGCAAAAGGCTTTTTAGATCCCGATTCAGTTAATCCAGTAAACAACGAATTTGAAAACGATCAACCATTGACAGCGACAGGTAATTATTCACGGCACCCTTCCTATTTTGCAAGAGAAGACTTAAGACAACTTGATGTTGACACCGCTGTACCACCTAGAGTATCAACTGTTGCTGTTGATAGTACTGACGAATATTATGAAAGACAAGTTTGGTCTACACCAGAAACTCATCAAGGTGTTACTCCAGTATATCCTTACAACAAAGTATTAGCCAGCGAATCAGGTCATACCACTGAAATAGATGACACACCAGACAATCCAAGATTAGCACAGTTTCATACTTCTGGTACTAGCTATGAAATAAACGGTGATGGTGAAAAACACGAAACTATTGTAGGAGATAATTATCAAATAATTATTAAAGATAATAACATCTTAGTAAAAGGTAATATGAATCTTACAGTTGAGAATGATATGAAAGTTTTAGTTAAAGGCAATTATCACTTAGAAGTAGAAAAAGATTATACAGTTAATGTAAAAGGTTCAAAACAAACTAAGATAACAGGATCTGAATTCAAAGAAATAGACGAAGGTGATTATGTAAGTAATATAGCATCCGGTGATTACACTCAACGTATTGCTGGTATTGAAACACGAATTGTAGATTCGGATATAAGAACTACTATTGGTGGAAAAGAAGAGCGCTTGATAAAAAATGATTATGATAGAATTGTTATGGGTGATACGACTACAGTAACGAAGAAAAACTATAATAAAACTGTTACTGGTACATTAGATCTATTATCGATGGGGGATCTAACAATCGAAACAGCAGCTAATATGATAACTGATGTAGATGGTAACAAAACTGTTACAGTACAAGACGGTAATGTTACTGAAAATATTAATGGTAATCAAACTACACAAATAACAGGTAACTTAGATGTTGACGCAACAAGGATTGATTTAAACTAATGCCAGAAGTAACTAGAGTAGGATTAGATAGTCATGTAGGTCACGCTTCACCTACACCGAGTCCATTTCACCAGTTTGCATATGCTTCTGGTTCTCCAGACGTGTTTACTAATAATGCCAAAACAACACGAATAGGAGATTCAACAAGTTGTGGTGATCCTGCTACTGGTGGTAGTGGAACAGTATTTGTAAATGGTATAGGTGTTCATAGAAAAGGAGATGGAACTGGAGGTCACGGTTCGTGGGTACCTAACGCATCTGCTTCTGGTTCTCCTAATGTGTTTGCAGGAGGTTAATAATGGGTTGTAATATTAAAAATGAAGTTGTAGCTGCTCAAAGAGATATATTTAAAGAACTCAAAGAATCAGCTAAGTTTAAAAAAGCTCAAGGTAAACTAAATGGTATTCTTGATGGCAGTATTACTTTAGAAGACTTACAAAAAGAACAAAAAGCCAATGGTAAGAAAAGATTAGTAACCAGAACAGCAAGAGGAAAAGATACAGATACGGTACCTATATACGAACACGTAGAAGTTGAACAAGTCCAAGTTAAGAAAACTGGTACTAATTTCTTTTTTAGATTGTCTGAAAACCAATGGGAATCTACTATTGAAGATGAAGTAGAAGTTGTTATAACTAAGAAGACCTTCAAGGAAATTAAAGTAACCTATAAAATGGAAGACACGTCAGAAAAAAAAGACATGCAAACCGAAATAGGAGATCTTCAGAAATTAGCAGATAATGTTGCTAAAGGCGGACAAGAAGCTATAAAAATCTTTGAAAAAAAGATAGCAGAAATCGGAGATACTTTTGAAGGTGCTTATAGTGGTGTACACACTCTGTTAGAAAAAGTTCGTACTGATGCTAACATACCTATACCACCATCTGAAGCTGTAGTGATTGTAGATAAAGAAAAAAGACACTCAGCTTCTAATGTGATTAATTTAGAAGACCCTATCAGTATTACACGTGTTAGAGCAAGAAAAGCAAATACTAATTTCTTTTTTAATGTTACTCAATATAAATTTTTAAAAGAATCCGCAAGTATTATTGCAACAAATTCTTATGCAGAATACATTGTTAATTATAGAGGTAAAGGTAGTAATACTAAAAATAATGATCCTGCAAAACTACCTTCAAAAGATTCAATCATGTCAGATTTGAATGAGGGATTAAGCGCTCTAAATGAAAATATAGGTAATGTAACTCAAGCAATAGGAGAAGCAGCAGGTCAATTTGGTAAAGATCTTTCTGGTTTGGTTGCCTCCGCTAGTTCGGGATCTTTAATTCAAGACGCTTTAGCTAAAGCACAAGATCAGCCGGCTACTTATACTGTAGAAACTACCAAAAGAGATAGTAACACTAATGCTATTAATCTTGAATCTTTAGCAGGTGGTGAAAAAGGTATACTTCAAGTACAAACTAGAAGAGAAGATCAACCGTTTTTTAGTAATATGAATAAAGGAAATATAGCTGGTTGGCGTTTAGATGGCGAAGATTTGTACTTGTTTGAACCTAGAGCAGAAGTAAAAGTTAAGTATACAAAAGAAGTAGACCCGCCTGCATCTGCTGGAGTGCCAGCGATGAGTAATGATCCTGACATTCCTAAACTAAACCCGTGTAAAGATATCCCTGCTATAAAAGTTAAAATTTTAAAAGAAATTAAAAAAGATCCTGGTACAGGTGAGACAATAGAAACTGTTGTAAAAACTCCTTCAGCAGCACCAGTAACTGCAAAAACACCTGTAATAAAAACTGAAGCAGCTACTTCAGTTGCAGAGACATCTTCGGCTGTTGATGCGCAATCTTCACCTACAGCAAATAATGTTACAGGTTTAGATATGTCAAGAACTGATGCATTGAGCGCGGCTATAGGTGTATATGGTAGAACTAGTACAATGACGCGCACTTATTGGAGTGAGAAGTCAGAAGGGTATAATGCTAAAGTAAAAAAAGCTATGCAAGATCCTTTATATAAGTCTTTATTAAAGAAAAAGAAGGCTAAAAAAATAGATGGTATTAGAAAATTTATTACTGAGTTTGAAGGAAAACCTGGCGGGCCTAATGATGAAGAAATTAAAGCGGCTAATTATGTAATTCAGAATTACGTAGGTTTAATAGATTTTTCAAATCATTTAGCATCATTTAAAGCGGCAGTAGCTGCTAGTAGTATGGAACAATCAGGTAAAATGTCTACAGAAGAATATGAAAAAATTAGAGATGGTTTTATAAATTTCATAGGTGTGGTTCCAGCTGATGCAAAATCTAACGCTAGCGGTAGAGAGATAAAGACGCCAATTACTAATGAACTAGATATAGTAATTCTTGACAACATAAGAAGAGTACATGTAGATAACAGAAAAATTCTTCGTACAGCTGCTGTATATCAAGGTGAATTAGATATATCTTTATTAAACGAATAAATAAGTTAGGAGAATAATATTATGATAGCAACAATTTTATCAACAGCATTAGGTTTCGGTACATCTTTTGTGCCTAAACTACTTGACTTTGCCCAAGATGGTAAAGATAAAAAACACGAACTGGCGGTTATGAGTCTCCAGATTGAAAGAGAAGAGAAGTTACAGTCTCAAAAAGCTGAAGCTATGTTATTACAAGCTGAAATTCAAAGAGAAACAGCATTGTTAGATCATGATGCTAAATCAGCTGAGCATGCATCTACTTGGGTTAATAATATGAGATCTACAGTTAGACCGATTATTACTTATCTTTTCTTTGCATTATTTTTCTTTGTAGAAGGAGTAGCAGTTTATGTGGTCTTGCGTGATGGTGGTGATCTCACAACAATCGCAGACACACTCTGGTCAGAAGAGACGCAGTCAATCTTTGCTGCAATCATTGCTTTCTGGTTTGGGTCTCGAGCGGTTAAAAAGTAATGGCGACAAAGCTAAATGAAGGTACTGAGGTAGCTTTACCTCTTCGTAATATTATTAGCATGATTGCTTTTACATCATTAGCAACTTGGGCATACTTCGGTATTGTTGAAAGATTAAATTCAGTTGAAACTCAACAGACTATGATGAAAACTGATTTGGAACAAAACACTGAGTTTCGTATTAAATGGCCAAGAGGTGAGATGGGTAGTTTGCCAGCAGATAATGAACAATTTATGTTGATTGAACATTTAGCTGGAGAACTAGAAAGTTTAACTGTTGAGATTGAAGAAGGTAAAGCACCATACGATCAACAACAAAAGTTAACATTGGAATTTTTTGAAAAACGAATTAATCATTTAGAAGAAGCAATTGAGAAAATTAAAGACGCTCAATTAGAAATTAAACAAAGGAACGGACATTAAAATGGCAACAGAAATGGTTTGTATAACTCTATTATTATATGTTAATGGCGTAGTGGAATCACACGTTGGACATCATAAGATGGTAGATTGCTTAAAGGCAAAAAAAACA
>Ga0181400_1000310_pt1 | contig 20666 bp, 5 predicted proteins | sample 23SPOviralmetaG_FD_130129 | JGI IMG/M metagenome (GOLD analysis project Ga0181400, IMG submission 130129) | Marine viral communities from the oligotrophic San Pedro Time Series (SPOT) site, San Pedro Channel, CA, USA - 23 SPOT_SRF_2011-06-22 | ecosystem: Environmental > Aquatic > Marine > Strait...
AGAACTACCAGCTGCATCGCTTATGTTAAATACTTTCGTAATACTCGTGATACCGGCCGCTATTGTAATACCTACAGGATTAGCTAGCTTGCCGTTATCAACATCATCTTGAGTGATTTGATGTTTTAAGAATACCTTTTCAATTGCATCATCATGATACTCTTGATAGAATTGTAAGGCTTCGTCTATACGATCCTCTACTTGATCATCATCAACATTAATTTCTACTACAGGCCAACCTAAAGCGCGCTTGCAGTATTTAATTAATGTCGGTCTTGAATTTGGCTTGGCCATGGTTTTTTCCTATACTTTATGTATTATAGCTTTATTTATATGTGTCTTGTTCTATAGTGCAGATATAATAAATGCAAGCAATTGCTCATATCTAATACCTAATCTTGTTTTTTCTGTTGCTCCTGCACGCTGATCTTCTGCAATATCATCTAATGACGGATATGCAACCCCGTTTCCGATATCATACCAAGTGTCACTCATAAACATTCCATATCGGTGAGCATCTAATCCTTCAGCTATAAATGCACTTTTTAAATCTTGAGCAATGATACCAAAGTGAATACGAGCGTTATCACCTTTCGCTTCAACCGCTTTTTTCCATCTATATTTTCTAAGCAATCCCTTTGCAGCAATAGCAACTCGTTCCTCAGCATCAGTCAACTCTTCAATATCTTGTTTTTCAGTTCCATCAGAAGTACTTGTTGTTCCACCAGCAAAATAACCAATATCCCATCTTGTTGTGGGTGAACCTAAATGACAAACATCATCAGTAGTTAATCCAGTATTTGCGTTAGCTGGCTGTACGTATTTTGATCCGAACCCATCAAAGAATGTCATGGCGGCTTCACCCTGCCCGAGGATAACTCTTGATGGTCCGCTTAAAATACCAAATAGCGCCATCTTACCGGCACTGCCCCAAGTGGTGCTATCCATTCTGGCTTGAAATTCTGCAATCTGATCATACGTAGCTGAAGAAGTATCTGACTTAAAGGTTACTATCCCTCTAGGTATCTGAATATCAAAAGCACTAAGTGAAAGTGTTGATGTTGCCGAGGTGTTAGTCGGACCTATGTTAATATTTGTGGTTGACCCAGTTGTGTTATTAGTACCGATATTAATTGTTTTAGTTTTGGAACTGGCAACATTGCCGGTGCCTATATTAATCGTCTGGGTTTGCGTACTACGACCAAGAGTGATTGCACCGGTCTGTGCTGTTCCACCAATTATAGTTGTACGAGCTGCTGATCCCGGATTAACCTCTAACGAGCCACTCATTAGAATAGTACCTACAGCTCCGGTATTCGGATTACCTATATTGACAGTAGTTGTTACTCCAGTAATACTGTCACTTGCAATATTAACTGTACGGACTGAACTACTTGCCCCATTCGTTGCAATATTTACAACTTTTGTCGCGCCACTTTCTGTATCACTAAAAGAGCTTAAATTTAATGTTTGTGACTTACTTGATCGTCCAATATCAATATCACCCGTACCAGTTGTTCCACCTATCTTAGTCGTAACTGAACCGCTTCCAGTAAAATTGATATTGCCAGTGCCAGTATAACCAACCCCAATAATACTTGCCTTAACCAGCAGCTTGCCCGCAACTGACAAATTACCTTCTATTATGCTATCGTCATCGACAGTAATTTTGCCTTGAAAGCGCGTACTCTTAGCATCTGTGACTAATGCATTATTATTAGTAGTAAACTCAAATACGGTATCAGTGGTCTGACCAGTGACTAAAGCAACATTATTAGCTGGGTCATAATAAAGACCAGAAACATTTGATTCAATATATGATAGATCTATAGCACCAGCATAAGTCATTGTAGTAATATCGAACGCGGTGCCTAATCTAAATGTAACGATACCATCTCTATCTTTACATGCGATATGTACTGTTTTACCATCTGGTGTAAATGCTATATCTTGAACTAATGTAATAGGGTCTCTAACACCAGTTCCTGTTATACCTTGTGTCTCTTGAAACGTGCTAAATAGAACTTTAGCATCTGGTGCGGCCGCATTATTACCGCTTGTTGTAGCAATTGTATCAATATCATACGGAGTAGAAAGATTATACGAATAGATAATATCTCCATCACCACCAGTACCACCACTACCAACTATGATGATTTTTGATCCATCATTGTTAAAAGTGGCCCCTGTTGGGTTGGCGTCATGGGCAGTTAGATCGCGCACTACCAATCCGGTACCGGAGTTGCGCGTCGATAAATCCCACGCGGTAGATAGTTTAAATTGTCGTAACTGATCAGAACCACCATCAACCATTAAGAGATACTGACCTGTAGCATATACATTGTCTGACGCGGCTGAGAGTGTAAAAGATGATGAACCGTTATTCATCCACAATGATTGCGGATTATTACCATAGGTGTTGCCAATTTCACTAGTGAAAGCGAAAGACGCAGTCTCAATCTTATAAGCAGTACTTAAATTATATTGATGCAGATCATCACTTTGTGACCCGGTGACATAAAGCTTAGTTCCGTTATCTCCCAGCCAAACACCAGCCGGTTGGTTTTCCTTACTATTAACAACCAATTCTTCTCCAGTTCTTATCCAGCTCGAACAACTGCCTGTGTTATCAGGGCTTAAAGTACTAGTTAAATTTCCCGCATAACCAGAACCAACGAGAGCAAGATTGCCGGTGACCTTGGCATTTCCTGCAACATCAAGTTTAGCAGAAGGTGTTGATGTACCAATTCCTACATCACCAGCCAGTGCATTACCCGCTAGAGCTGTAGTTGATGATGTACCAAGTTGCAATAGAGCAGTATCACCAGCTAAAGCTGTAGTTGATGATGTACCAAGCTGTAATAATGCAGTATCACCAGCTAAAGCTGTTGTTGATGATGTGCCAAGTTGTAATAGAGCAGTATTGCCTGCTAATGCTGTTGTTGATGATGTACCTAATGCAAGCGTTGAATAATCAGTACCTGCCACTGCAGCAGATACGACACCAGAACCATTTGCTTTTAACAAACCATTAGTTGATCCAAATATGCCTGCCTGATTACCAGAATGCCATTGCTCGAATATTCCGCCTTGAACAAAGTTTGTTGGTGCCGAAGTTTGATATGATCCTAAAGCGTACGTAGCTGTAACATTCGCATCCGCAAATGCATCAGCAATCATATGTATTTCAGCACCGCTATTAGGACCATCAATTCTGGCCCAAATTTCTACTGTAGTCGGGCCTGAGTTTGATGTAATAACATGGCCAAAGTCATAGTCGCTTTGGTTGTTGTAATATGTAGAAACTTCAATAGCTGGGTCGCTGCCAAAATCTGCCTGCTGTTTAACTCTAAAAGAAAGCATTTGATGATAAACAAAACCGGTACCACTACTTGAGCCAACAGTGCCAAGTGTAGTAGAATAGAATTTATATCTGTGTGGTATTGATACAGTACAAATTCGAATATATTTTTTATCACCTGTGACGTTACCACCGCCCGTAGATGGTATATTTATGACATGATTATCAACTACAGTATCACCTGCTAAAGCAGTAGTTGATGATGTGCCTAATGCTAGGAGAGCAGTGTTACCTGCTAGTGCTGTGGTAGATGATGTGCCTAACTGTAATGTAGTAACTGCACCAGTATTTCCATCAACACTTGTTACTGGCGCGGTCTGTAATGCTGAATCAGCCTTTGCACCTTGAGCAGCAGTCGCATAATCAGTTTCATCAAAGGCTTTTACTTGAGCAAGATTAGTAACTTCAGAGTCCATTAACGCACCGGCAGCAGTTACGTTTGTAGTGTCAGTTACATCGGCATTAGCTTCGATAAGATCAAGTTTTGAACCATCAGCGGAAACATCTCTACCATCAAATGTTTGAGTGGAATTGAATGTAATATCGCCAGTCATTGTTCCACCGGCTAAAGATAACTTAGTACCTATACTGGCAGCTGTACTCGCTGCAAAGTTTGCATCAGCGCCTAAAGCATCAGACAATTCTTTTAGTGTATCTAAGGTACCAGGTGCGGAACCAACAACTCCAGCGACCTGTGTATCTACATACGTTTTATTTGTTACGTGAGAACCAGATGTTGGAGCTGTAGATACACTAAGATCACCTGTAATAGTTACATCATCTGGTAATCCGACCGTGACTGTCCCAGCATTTTCTGTAACTGCTACTTCGTTCGTAGTGCCGGCAAAAGTAAGAGTACCACCCAATGCAACAGGACTTGTGTTTGTCCCATCAGATACAGTAATGCTTGAATTTGTTAATTTACTGTTTGCAATTGAACCAGCTAATTGTGTATTAGTTACACCGCCAGACTTAATTGTAACAAAACCACTTGATATACCAAAATCGCTAGAGCTGAAACTCGCAATACCTTTATTGAAAAAGCCAGCGTCTTCTGCTGCAAACGTTATTGTGCCAGAACTTTCTGCCACATCTAATCCAGAGCCTGCAGCAAATGTTATTGTACCACCTAACGCAGTTGCTGTTGAGTTTGTCCCATCGGATACAGTAATACTTGAATTTGCAAGCTGATTATTAACAATAGAACTATTAGGAATTGTAGTTTCGAATGATACATTGCCTAAGTTTGTAACTGTGCCGGTACCTGTAACATCACCAGTAAGCGCAATATTGAAATCATCAACATTAAAATCTAAAGTATTATCTAGATCGTCGTATGTGACTGCAATTCCAGACTCCGTATTGCTACCAACCATTGCACCAACAGTGTCAGATATTGTTTCCGCTAAGGTGACACCATTGACTGTAATCGCATCTGCTTCCAATGTACCGGGAATGTCTATACCGTTAGCAGTAGTAGATAGCTTAAGACCATTATTATAATACAACTCAACACTAGTGTCAGTGTTTATAATTATCCCACGCTCACCTGCACTTGTTTGTAGCTTTATATCATCACTACCACGTATTATTAAATCACCTACACCATCATCTATTATATAACTATGTGTGCCGTCGTGATATATCTGTAAATCGTCATCATCGCCAAACAATAATTTACCATCATCAGGTAGGTCTAAATTGCCAGTTAAATTGATACCGGTAGCGGTTTTAGTTATAGTTTGATCGTCTAAGAATGTGTTTGAACTACTTTGATATACAACGTAGCTGCCGTCAGTAGGACTTGTAATGGTAACGTCAGTAAGGTCACCTAAATTTATTCCAGCAGTATTAACTTCAACCTTACTTGCTACTATTTCATGCTGAGAATTGGCTGAACCTTTTAACATGCCAGATTGTGCGATTTGTGCCTTTATATCTGTCATGTTATGATCCTCCTAATGTAACTCCGGGTGTGACTTCAACCTGCCCTTGTAACACTCGAGTAGTAACACCTCCAGTGGATGTAATTTCTACGTCATAAACATACCGGCCAGCTTCCATTGCTTTAGTCTTTGTATCGGTTAAAGCAACAGTAACAACTCCATTAGTTGAAGTAATAGGTGACGTAACATCAAATTCTACTGAAGTAGAAGATTCATAATGTTTTTTAATTTTACCAGAGAGAGCATAACCATTTACGTTCATTGGATTGCCACTACTATCTTCTATAGTAACAGTTGCAGTAAAAGCTGACCCCTGATCTACAGTTAAATTTGAATAAATTGCCATGAATGTTTACCTTATATTGCGTTGTAATATACTATATTTATACAAATAGAAATTACAGATTTACGATAAGCAACAGTTCAATTGACGTTTATATTCCGTATAATTTATTACTATATAAGCTCTGATGATTTATCAATAACTCAGGGCATGATATATTTAGAATATCATCAATATTTGTAAGATTAGAGGAGAAGATTTCAGAGTTTGGAAATAACATTAATGTTTTAATTGTTGAAGCAATTTCTTGAGCAACTTCTTTGTTATCTAGCACAGCGGCTTGAGTGACTAGCGTTTTCAGCTCTTTACACCTATCATTGATATTAATAACTATATTTGCTCTTATTTTCACTAATAATTTAGCTGGATCAATTTCTAATGTTTCACCATTTAAAGAACAACAATCGATATACGTAATATGAGTATCATATTTTATAATATCCTCATCAGATAATTCAATCAAATCATTACGGTCTAATGGAAGTGGTTTACCTGAGTAGGTAATGTTCACACTCCCATCGTCTCCTTTCGTAATATAACTATATAACTTCAACTCAATTACCTCAATATTTTAATTCATTTTATAATATTATATATACCGTATCTATCTTAGCCTTCACCATTATATATTATAACACTAAATGGTATGTCGACAAGTTCCATAGTCGGATGTTGTACATGGTGGTTGCCAGGGATGTAGCCACCATCGGTGGATAATTTATAAGTTCTAACGTGGAAGGTGCCAGTATAGCCGACCTCTGTTGATGGATATGCTGTAATAATATATCCTCGAGGATCTGCATTGCCGTATGTAAAGTCGTTCGCGGAGGTGGTATGATGTATAGTACCACCTCCCTCCTCGGCAGCATATTGTAATGCATTAGCATTAAGAGATGCGACAATATGACCATGGCCAGAGGTACCATGGCGTACATCATCGTCGATCGTGATAGTATAGACTCCGACACTATTGCGCGACGCGGTGCAATTGCTTAATTGAGTTGCAGACTGGGATGTTCCAGTCCCAAGCCGTGAGTCGCGACCAAACGTAGCAGCAGACAGTTTCTGTTTAACTGTTGATACCATTCGATCAACATAATACTTAGATGTCAGCTCTTCAGCTGACGTCGGGGTTATCTTATCAACTTTTGCGGACCATAGCCCGCTAAGCGCAGACTTATGTCTATGGTTGCTGGCCGAGGTAACTGCGGAGTCTGCATCTACTGCAGGCTGGAAGAGCGCGGAGGAGGATGTGCTTTGAGAGTTATAAAGCGCGAAGGAATCACCATTGAAGTCTGCATAATAACCATTCTTTGATCCGATCTTTTGTCTAGTGTACTCACGAACAGTGCCTTTGATTGAAAACTCTGATCCAACCAGATTTAATCCTTTACTTGCAGTATAAGTCGAATTAATTGAGTTTATCGTGACCTGACTGCCATTGGTGGTGACGTCTGTAGCACCAATGCCTTTAAATGTAATTGTACCATTTGAACCAATTGAGAATGATGTACCACTCACATCACCTTTTTTATGTCTAATCTTAATGGCACCAAACGCATCAGCACCATCAGCAACATTAAGTACTCCACGAGCTTCAGCTGCTGTCAATGCTTTAGGATCACCATTGTTATCTGCCGTACGACCCATGATTGTATTAGTTTCAACATTTTGCATTTTAGCAAAAGTAACTGCATTATTTTGAATTTCCGCGGTCTCAATGCCGCCATTTTTAATAAATACATTACCGTTGTTAACATTAAAGTTAGCTGTGGAAAACTTAGCAACACCAGTTGTAGTTGAAGTTGCAAGTTCAGCTGCAATCGTAATAGAGTTATCATTGTTAGTAATATCAATACCATCGCCTGCAGTAAGAGTAGCTGCTGCCGGGCCAGATGTACCACCAATAAGTAGTTGACCATTTGTTGACATTGTTACAGCAGCTAATGTATCAGTACCACTATCCTGAGAAATAATAACAGCTTTATTTGCAAATGATGTTGTACCAGTACCACCCTTAGCAACCGTAAGAGTAGCTGATAGTGTTGTTGCAGTATCAGCATTACCAACTAAATTACCAGTAAATATATCAGATTTAACTTCAGAAGAACTTCCTATAGGTGAAGCAGTTAGATCCATCATTGTACTGCCATCATTCTTCCCGAATATTTCTACCAATGATACTGGATTACCATCACCAGCTGGATAGAGCGTACTAAGGTTGTAAGGTTTAACGCGGAATCTAAACGTCTCTGCCTCCGTTGCGGTGCCAAGATTGTCTCCTAGTATAAAGTCCATTGCTATTCTGTCCTGGACACTATCTGCATTTGAAGATAATCTTATAGATCCATTATCGCTGCCCATAACACCTGAGTCGAATTTGATTTGACCAACTGTGAGCCTGGCGTTGCTCAATGCATCACCGTCATTCAAATCATCTAGTGGCACATTATCAGCACTAGTGCCTATTCGTACACCTTCAGCCTGTGTATGTAGCTTTTGAACACCATTATGATATAACTTGACTGCATCATCTTGTGTAGCTTCAATCATTACCTCAGTCTGGCTTTGGTTTAAAACCTTAAAAATTGGACTTCCAATTTCTAGCTTATCAGACGACTGAATATGACCACCACTTCCGTCATGAGTCAAGTGAAGGTAATCAGAACCACCACCCCATGCATAGAAACCTTTACCAATTGCAGTTGTTTTAACATCCTTAGCGGAATCTATTTGACCTGCAAATGTATTAGTACTAGTACTGTTTTGATCGATAATACCACTTAACCTAATACTACCGCCAACTTCTAATTTTTGATCCGGATCTCCAACACCAATACCAACATTACCGCCTTCTTGTACTACCATAGCTAGTGTTCCAGCGGTCGAGGTATTCCCATTCCCGGCATTGGTTCCACTAGAAGTAGTTAATGCTGCTTTGTTGTTAACACGTATTTTAAAATCTCTTGGTGCACTAATTGTAGTTTCGCCACCGGTGCCGGACTGTGTTCTTTGTCTTAGAAGGAATACCGCTCTGTTTCTTACTGAACCATTTGTATTAGCGGCCATATCAGCAGCATCTAAATCAATCCCCGCCGCGGCCGCGGTTGATGCGGTATTGGTATGGATATTTTTAACCTTTAGAAGTGCGCTATGATCGATACTACCTTGGAAGACACCAATTGGAAAATCGCCATTCGCGTGGTACCCAGTTGGTGACGTTACATCGAAGGTAAAATCGGGTGAAGATGTATTTACGCCAACCTTACCAGTAATTTCTACACCGTTTGCATTTGTTTCAAGTTTCTTAGTAGAAGTCCCAGCATTACCATGATATAATTCAACAGCACCAGGACCATTACCTGACGTCGCTCTTCTGAATCGAATCCATGGTTGTTCTGCAAAAGGTACATTGCCTCCAGCAGCACCTGCACTACCAATTTCAAAACCATAATTTTCATTAAGGTTTTGGGCAAGATAAGTCATACGAGTATTATTAACACCGAACTCAAGACGTTTATGTGCTCCCATCCAAGAAGTATTAGAAGCCCCACCATCATTTTCATCAAGTATTTGCAGATATGATGTAGATCCATTAGCAGTATTTGACTTAAACGATGCTTGAACCGAAATATCACCAGCACTAGTACCAAGTACAGCACTTTGAGCTCGCAATACTCCAAGTTTATCAGTATTTGTGCTATTAGACAATATTACTCTATTGGAATCGGCAGTGCTTGTGTTAGCATCATTAATTTGTATTGTGCTGGTTCCTGTCCGGCTAATTTGGAAGTTATGTGTATTGATTGTACCAGCAACATGCAGTTTAAAATCTGCCAAAGCGCTTTCACCAATACCAACATTACTAGTTAATCCATTAAAATCGAAGCCGGTGGCACCTGAGGTATCGGTATCACCACCAGTATATTTGAAAAACCTTACACTACCATCTTCATCGACTAGTAAAACCTTCTGAGATGTACTACCATTTTTTCTAATTTCAAACGTTGAACCTGCACCATTATTATTGGTATCCAGATTAAAGCGGACACTATTGAGTGAATCAAAGTGTAATGCATAATCATCATCAGTTCTTCTGATAGCATAATCTGTAGTATTAATGGTATTATTTCCACTACCGCTAGAAGGAAATACTAAGTCTTTCGTTTCAGTAGTACCAGTTACCTTAACACCAGTTGTAGTAGTTTCAAGCTTCTTAGCAGAGTTCGTGCCTGAGGCAACGTTATGATATAATTCACTAGCACCAGCTGATTGACCTTTGAAATACGTCTTAGTTAAACCATTACCTTGACCACCTAGTCTAGCTTCATGAACATTTGTACTAGAGCCTTGGAAATCAAGAAAACTATAGCTACTACTATCCATTACATGCTGTATGCGTTTTGCTGCAGTACCAGACGACTCTTCATTTACGTTTTGAGTTGTCATTCGAACGTCTTTAATTTGAAGCTTAGAGACCCCTGCAGCGTGTCCTACTCTACCACTAAATTGTGCGCCAACTTTAGAATTACCAGCAGTACGACCTAATTTATTACCTGTTACGCTAACATCAGCTAATTCTTGATTAAATGAGCCAGTATGATTTAGAGTACCATTGATTGATGAAGTACCTGTAACATTAATACCGTTATGCGATACTGTAAGGCCACGAGATACAATTGCATCTTTATTTATTTGAAGACCTATTCTATCAGTTACTTCATCTGCATCTCCATGATTACCATTTAAAATAAACTGATATGTACCAAACGAATTCTTACCTTCGGTAACAGTATCTTCAAAATAGTTAAAGTCAACTGTTCTATCGGTTACACCAATTTGCAATGATTGTTGAACATTACCTAACCGAGTTAACGTTAATGGCTTAGTTCCTGACTCAGTGTTGAGAGTAAGTATATCATTCCCACCATATTGCAAATTCTCACATTGAAAATTATCAATTTTTAGTGTATTTGTCAACGGATTAAACTGTAGAGTGCTATCTCGTTGTAATGATGAAGTAGTGTTTGTAACATCTACGAATACCAATTGCTTAAATTCATTATTATTATTATGGCCAACCGTATGTTTGGTGCCAGAGATAAGAGTATCACCTTGAGCAATGATGGCACCCGCGGTTGGATTATTTACTTGACTATTGGGCCCACGCGTTAGGAAGAAGTGATCATGAGACTCACTCCATGAAATAGCAGCTTCGGACCTTTGCTCTTTAGCACGTCCACCAGTATCACTACCGGCACTACCAGTTGCTGTAAACACCGTACCTACGTTATTATCTTGCGCACCTAGCGCAGTAAACCCGCCGTTGGTAGTCGTATCAGTTACTGTAATCTTATATCGCTTACCAGCTACTAAAGCATTAATATTCTTAGTTTCGCTGAATCCTCTATTAACAACAAACTTAGGACTATCAGTATTAGCTGGTATATTATCATTGTCAGTTCTTAAAATAAGAGCATCACCGGTGATTGTTGTATTAGATACTGTAACAGAGTTATTTGTACCAGTTACATTTAGTGTTCCAGGAATATTAAGAGTACCAGCAATAGTAGTGGTCGTATTAGTACCACCAATTGCAATTGTACTATCTGCAGCATTTCCACTTGCGAGGGTTACGTTCCCAGCAGCACCAAAGGTTCCATCAATATCTACGTTATCAGGCAATCCGATTGTTACAGTTTTCGTACCACTCTCATCAGTTACAGCAGTTTCAATTTCACCTGAAGTACCAACAAATTTAAGATTATTAGTTGCCGCAACTGCTTGAGTACCAGTATCACCTAGGACATTAAAGGTTCCGAGGAATCCGGACATATCCACTTCAGTCATTGCAGAGATACGTCCTTGACGATCAACTGTAATTTGTGGAATCTTAGCAGTAGTACCATACGTAGCATTACCAGCGTCACTACCTGAAGTCATATCAGTAGCAGAATCATTCAATGATATATCAAAGTTTTTATCTGCATCATCCCATGCAACTGTCACATTAGTCATGCTATTAGCATTGCCGCCTGAACCGATACCGAATAGACGATAAGCATTCTGGAAATCAACGTTAGCCTGTGTATAGTGCACAGGACTAGTCGCAGAAGTTAAACCTCTTATTTGCCATGCGATATCATTTTGGTTATGGGCAGCTGCTGGGTTATCCGTACTTATTGAAGCTTCTTTCCATTGGAAGAATGCATCATTACCAGTTGAAACATTAGCACCAGTAATTGTGCTACGATCAATCTGCAATCCTTGGCCGGTGTCAGCCGTACCTTGTAGATTTAAGAATGTACTTGAAATATTAAATGCTGCAGTAGCATCACTCATTTTTAATGTACCGGCGGAAACATCGAGTACAGTACCAGTGCCAAATTTCAATGTAGTAGTAGCAGCATTGTTTGGTGAATTAAAATCAATATCACCAATTATTGTTTGTTTAGTTGCCGATACAGAATCCAACTTACCAGTTGGTTGTTGACTAGCGATACCAGCAACAGTAACAGTTGCTGCACCAGTGCCATCAACTACTTCTTTAATTGCAGTTGTAATAGTAGATGATGTAGTACCGAGGTTGCTCGCAGTAACCGCACCAAGCTCATCAGTAGTTTCTTTAATTGCGTCTACTATAGTAGTTGCTGTTGTACCCATATTGCCAGCAGTAACTTCTGCACCAATGTTTTCGTCTAGTACTTTGACTGCATTCGCAACATCAAATGCATCAAATCTTATTTGATCACCTTGAGCAATATCTGAAACAATATCTTTGTCTATAACAACACTTGCATTTTCATTAACTGTAACGATTCTGCTATCATCCGCAATACTATCTGTATTGCCAGATTGAACATTTAGAACTCTCATGCCAATAACAATACCAGTTGTATTAGTCATTAGAATGGTTCTATTATTTCCTCCAGCTGCTGAGGCTGCTGAAGTAAATCGTTGTCTTCGAGTATTGATTGAACCCATACCGGCTGCTGTCGCGCTAATCAGACCAAGATTATATTGAATCTCTGTAATAGCGGGAACTACAGTTGTTTGTGTATAACCAGTTGCATCATTTAACTGACTAACAGTACCAATTTCAGCATCTAATTCATTAATAGCTGATTTAATATTAGTTGCTGCTGGGGTCAAGCTTACACCATCATCGCCAACATCACCAATATCAATTCTTAATTGTCTAATTGCTCCTGTGAGTGTTTCATTATTACCAGCATTAACTGCAGCTCCAATATCAGCATTACCAATTGCAGCCGTTATACCGTTAATTGCTAATTGGAAATCTGTGCTAGCATAATTACCATCTAAACCTGCATGGAATGGCGATGCAGTTAGTAGACTTTGTTGACCAAGATCAGCTTGAATTTCAGTAATTGCATCAACAATATTTGTTCCAGTAAAGTCTGTTGAATCATCGTCTAAGGTAGCAATTGTATCTGTAAGATCACCAGTACCTACAAGAGCAGTTTTTAATTCAACGAGTGAATCAGTAATTTTTGCAGTATTAAAATCATTCGTATCATTTGTGAGTGAAGTAACATTACCCATTAAATTTTGAATTTCTAAGATAGCATCAATGACGTTCGTTTTACTAAAACCTGCTAGATTATTTAAGTCATTTTTGGCAAACGTAATGGTTGCATCTCTAGTGGTACTACTACGAACTGGTGACATTTGATCCAAATGTTCACCATCACCGACTAGAGCTCGTCTTAGTTCTTGTAAAGCTGAAAAGACAGTTGTTCTATTTGTCAAATCAGGACTAGATGCAAATCCACCAGTGCTTTCAGTAGTATTTGCAACAAATGTATTAGGATTACCGTCTAGAGCCTCAGTGTTTCCTAGCTCACCATGTAATCCTGAAATAGCAGCAGTAACGTTATTTGCAGCACCAATATTATTGACAGATACATCACCAAGCATTCCTTGAATGCCGTGAATAGCAGCACTTAATGTTCCTACGCTAGTGTTATAATTTGTTCCGGCGGTTAATGTCTGATCGCCAATTTCGTCGTGTAATTGTTTAATAGCACCTGTAATTGTATCATCACTTGTACCAGCTTTAATATTTGCAATACCTACAGTTGTACCAATATATGCTTTAATGTTATTAATTGCAGCAACAATAGTAGAAGGAGTATCGGCAACATCACCAAGTGTACTTTGATTAAGACCTGTTTTATCGCCAAGTAAGACTCGTAGTTCTACAATAGAAGAAACTAAATTATTATCATTAGACGAACTATTATAGTTAGTACCACCTACTGCCAGTTGAAAAGCACCATTCCCTGATACTCCCGACGCGACAGTATATCTGCTGACTAGTGTTCTTAATTCCATAAGGCTTTGCGTAATGATCTCGCTACCAAAACCACCCGCAGTAGTTGTAGCAGTATCATTTAGCACCGAAACATCACCGACTTCATCATGAAGTTGTGCAATTGTTCCCGTTACAGTTTCACCAGAAGCAATATCAGAAATATCTGTACTACCAACAAAGGTCTTAATTGTTGTAATTGCATCAGTTAAAGTAGAAGATGTATTCGCCGTTGCACCTAAATTAGCATTAGATAAATCAGTATCACCAATAAATGTAACTATATTTTTAGTTGCATCACTGATAGTTGATACGTTGTTTGGTACTAAATGCGTATTATTAGCGATAGTTGGTATCACAGCGTTACCAACCATATCTTGCAACGTATTTAAAGTAGTAACCAAATCGGTTGTCGTAAGAGTTTTTCTTACAGCAGAAGCACCGAATCCAGCTAAAGCACCATTTGTAGCAAGGTCTTCTACTGTACCGATATCATCTTGCAGCTCTACAATTGCATCAACAGCGCTAGAGAACTCCATTTCGAATGAATCACCAGCAACAGCAGGGGTATTTAATCGAATAATAGATGAGAAAGTATTATCAATATTGTAATCACTATGCGCAGCACTCTGATCAAATCTACTAGCAGCAACAATTGAAGAAGTAGTTGAAGTACATCTTAACTGTCGAGCAGGTAAAAACGTACCAATGACATCATACAATAGGAAACCACCGTAGATGCCGAGGCTGTATTTATCAGATACAGTTGATGTAAGAATTTTAGCTTCAAATGATGGAGGATTAGTTACAGCATTTTCTACTTGGCCATTTGCTGTTTGATAAACTCGTTCACCTTCTAAAAGGAAGGCAGCTGGTAATGCATTACCACTAACCATCGGTAAAGCAAATGACACTCGAGGTAGATGGAACCCAGCTGCATCACTAACATTTTGTTCTAGTTTTGTAGTAGTACCACCATTTGTTTTATACACACGTACGTAACCGTGTTCTAATGTACCAACTACTTGTCTTACCAAGTTGGCAGCTGGAATTTGTTGAGCTACAGTTGCAAAGTTCTCAGCTGAACCTAATATTTTCGTTGAATCGAAAGCGCCTGACGCTGTAGATATAAGAATCTTTGTAATATTACTAGCAGGTTTTATAACACTTACGATTCTAGCTCTAAATGTTTGCGCATTCGAAGCGTTATCACCAGTGTATTGAACTATATCGTTTCCAACAGTAAAATCAGTAGGAGCGCCACTAGCACCTGTTAAAATGATATATCCTGCAGTCATATCAATTTTCTTATCAGGAGCTATATCAATTCGCATACCGCTATTATTAGCACCGTTCGATTGATCACGAATAAATTCTTCAGAAGTTGTGATAACTTCGCCTGTACCGGCTGAGACAGATACAGTAAGATTAGTTAAAACGACTGATGTATTAGCTACGGCCGTACCTTCTTTCGCATTAACACCAGCAACTTCAAATCCGATTTGAGGTAGATAATTGCTGCCCTGCGGACTGTAAATAAATCTTGAGAAAGAAAACGCATTATTTGTTAGAGTTCTAAGATTTACTTCAGTTATAGCAACTACGCTATAATTATTGTCAACATCAAGAACCTTAATGAATGCTTTAACGGCATATCTAGAATCTAAGTCAAAATTAGCATTAACAGATCCAGAAAATGTTATTGTTTTGCCTACCCAAGAAGTATCTTCTTGATATGAATATGCACTTAAATGTATACCACCATCAGTAGCTCCAGCATTTCGCTTGTTGTAGGTATTTCCGTTGCTATCAGTCTCAGCTCCAGTTGACCCGGCATATAGTTGAACGTTAGGCGCTAGTGTAATATTGCCATCGGCCGCAATACTAAACTTTTGAGTCGAGAGATTGCCATTCGAGATAAATGTAGTCTCATGAAGTGTACTACCCTTTTGATTAGTATTAACAATATTGTGCAGCTCTTGAAAACCAACCCAAGGCGCTGTAGCATCGAGGAGAACACCAACAGGAGTAGCTGGAGTATTAGATACGGCAACAAATTTGCTTTGATCTGTAAGTCGATTCTCTTTATCTAAAGAATCTGCTGTCTTATTAGAATTGCTTTCGATTGGGCCTACATCATGGGATATCTGATTAGTCCCTTGTCGCCATTCTTCGAATGTTGAATTTTTTGATACTTTTGTTTCTTTATTATACGCCATTATTTACTCACTAGTTGTTTTAATAAGTTTTTAATTTCTTCAACATCCGATTCGAGCTTATCGATCTTTTCAGCTTGTTGAGCTTGATTCTTAGATTCTTCAATTTGTCTCAATCTAGCTTGGTAAGCAGATTCATTTATATTTATAATCGCATTAGAGTTACTATCACGAACTAATGAAGGATTATTTTCTACTTGTTGATATTGTTTTTCCATATTATGTTGCTGCAATCGCTCTAAAGTTTCTTACCATCGGTACATTCGATGAATCCTTTCCTGCTAATACTATTTTCATAGCAAATACAGCAAACGATTTATTCGGCTGAATAATCCATTCAACATTATCAAAACCCGACTCAATTGATATCGGATCTGTAGGACTAGCATAAGTCCATGGCAGTGAATCAAAAGCAGCATCTGGATTAGGAGATGTCTTATAATATAATTGTACAGTCGAATCAAAAGGTCTTAGTACGTTTGCAAGTACTCTTAACTCTGTTGCATTATCTTCTAAACGAACTTGTTTAGTTATATAATTATTTATATCATCTGTACCGATTGGTGAAGTATTAGGTATATAGTATCTACCACTATTTGCTATATTGTTATAATAACTAGCCTGAGTATTTGCTCCAGCGGTGGCTAATGATCCAGCTGTTTGTGTCACATCACCAGTTGTAGTATAATATGTGTTTGGAGTTACTCCATCAGGACCATATTGATTATACGTTGAAGGATCGCTTATTCGATTTTGCGTTGCATATAACGAGAATCTTCGACCATCAATTACAGGAGATAGTAAGTTTGTTTTATTAGTAAACGCAATTGTAAGGCCAAGTGATTTCTTATCAAAGACTGAATTAATCAAAGAAGCTCTTTCAATTTCATTCTTTTCAGATGCAACTATACATGGGAACTCTAATGCACCATTCGAATTAAGTGGCACAATAGTACTGCTTACCGATCCATAATCCATTGCCTGTCCACGTCGGCCGACTCGATCACCGTCCATTGATTTGCCTGTCGTTGTTACAATCGTAGACGCGAGGCTTGTTCCATTTGGCTGGAAGTTCTCGTTATAGATGTATAAACTATTAAACTGAGCATTACCGTTTGCAAACACCTGACTACCACCACCTCTAATATTTAAAGTAGTTGCTTGACCAGTCACAGTTACACAATATGAATCATGACCAATATCATGTACGAGGTGACCTGCTGCAGCGTTTAAGTTTGCAGCGGTGAGTCCATTTTCACTTACACAACCTGTAAATAATACTTTACTGTTTTTGTTACCAGGTGTTCCTACCTGATTACCAGTATACATACCGTGGTTTTTGTGGAATACTCTAATCACTGTTGTCGAGCCATCAGGCTTAGAAATATATGTAAATGGGTTATTAATTAGTTGATCTGCTTCAAGATCATCATTCACGAAGTTAGCCTTATAGTTTGCAGCAGTAGTACTACTATTAATATCAAAGCTAGCTCGATATAAATTGAATTTTAAATCTCTCAATTGATGCGGTGACCATGTAGAAGCATTCTGTGATGTAAAGAATACACCATTATATGGCTGTTTAACAATTGCACCAGGTGTTTCAGGTGAACCCGTAATATCTAATCGACCTGTTTCAGAGAAGAATACTTTCCATTGTTCAGAAGATGCAATTAGTACAATAGCATATTCGGTTCCTTCAGTTAGATAGACTGGATGTTCAAAGGTTACAGGACATGCGACACTTGCATCATCCGTAATATCTGAATGATAACATGTATTTTCTGCTCGAGCAAGGCCCGTAGTTCCACCTGCAGCTGTAGCATCTGTACATACAAATGAATCACCAACTTGCGGAGATGAAGTATGTTTATCACCATTTGGTCCAACTTCATTTGCTTTCCAACCGGCATTAGACCAAGTTGCATTCCCTATATCTTTAATTGTATATGTATCACCAACTACTAATCCAGCACCACTATGACCACCTACAGTACGAGCGTTATAATAAACCGTTACATCAGAACCTGGAACAATCTTTTGAGTTGGTATACCATTTTCAACTAGTCGTAAACCTACGCGTAATGGAATACTTTCCTTTTCTCCATTTCTACCAGATTTATCAGCGTCAGCAACAAACAAATCAAGCTTAGTAGTAAACATACCACCCGGCTGATCACATATAAACGTTTGTGCCAATGGATCAATATATTTTACTTTCTGAGTTGTTTTAGTTACAGAATCTTCACGAATTGTTCTAGAAGAATTTAAAGTAGTAGTATCAATCCTTGGAACTCGAGTAGAATGTATTGTTTCTTCTAAGTGATTAATTTTACCAGCAGCATAATAGTTTGCTTCTGCATATGAAAATTCATTATCGTTATTATTTGCAGCATCATCAGAAAGTCTAAATTGTCTTGTACCAGTTTTAAATCTTAATCCTCTTACATTGTTAGGAATCATGAACAAACCGAATAGCTTACCACCCTGATCTGAGATCAATGCACCATTCCCACTCATGGAAGTTTTATTGTAGTAATTATTGCTGCGAATACCATAACGACGAGTCCATTCTCTATATCCTGTACCACTATAATTGGCATCAGTAGATAGACAATATTGACTTACGTCAATCCCATCAAAGAAAGGATAGAATTTAGTATTAGGCTTTAATTGCTCAGCTTTAAAGTATACTATACGAGGTCTCATAAAGGGAATAACTTGTGTTTCTACAATCTTTGAACCCTGTGATTCAGTGATGGTATCAATCACGATATCATTTCTAAATCCATCTCTTGACTGATTATGAAAAGTTGTTTCACTTACAACAGTTTCGTCAATAAGTATTCTCATACCTCTATTATCGTCTATACCAGTTTCAAACCATTCTCCGTTTGGATCATTTACTAATGCGTTTACATCGATGTGCTGGTTATTATATGTAGCTGATCCTGAAGACCAATCATCTTGTAACGTACCAGTAGAAGTTGCCATTGATCGAGCAGAGCCATCTCTATCAAAATTAGCAGTCTCTAGCTGAGTTGTTGTTTGACTTACTAGATGTGTCATAACACCAGTATGTGTAGTTTCCCAATGGTTCCAAACTGTACCAATTACATTTTCTTCTTCTAATACCGCTAGCAAAGAGTTGTATACGCCAACCTGATCAATAACCACATCAGGACGATGTTTAGTATCAATCCACTCGTCGCTGTCAGGCGAAAGAGTCATTGTACCACCCCATGTAAATATATTATATGGATTAACCTTAATGCTATCAGCAGCATAAGGCTGTTCAATGAATGGTGTAGCTGTATATGGTAATGTGTATATAGAGTTCTTTTCAGCAATCTTAGATGTTTTAGGTTCTGTGCCTACACCAGTATGACCTTTATCATTTGCATATCGACGTAAAAGAATATTTTTAGTATTCGAATGAGGTCTTAAAACACCAGCAGCACGATCTATAGAGTTTAGATAATCTGGGTGGTTTACATTACCCATATTATGTCCTTTAAACGAATCTACAAAGATACCGTTTTTAAACATTGGATTATTAGCACTATCAACCATGTGATGATTTGATGCAGCAGATTCTAAGAAGTTTAAAGAAGTATAATATTCTAATTTTCTAACACGATCATCTAGTGTAGCGATATCTTTCATTTGATATCGCTTATAGCTATGAGTTATGACTTTAAAATCTTTTTCAGGTAGTGGTCTAAACATATAACCTTTCAACTTAACGGTGAAAAGAGTCATAGCATTTATTCTATCTTCAGGAACAGCAGGATTTAAATCAGGCTTACCTTCTATAACATCAAAGTTGCCTTGAGTATCGACTACTACTTTAACAATCTTCGGTAGATAAAAAACCATATCAGAAACTAAGCGTTCACCCTCGGCCGGTGGCTTACCCGTAATACCACCAGCACCTGTGCTAAATTCTTTACCTAATGTAGGAGAAGAAGAACCATTGGTTACGGCTTTAACAGGTCTAAAATCAATTGAATCTCTTAAACTTATTGATTTATATCGACGGCTATAAGACGTTTTTTCAGCAGCTGCGCCAGCACCGGTAAACGAATCAACAGTGAAGTAATCACCAGCACCATGAGTATAATATTTAAATTTAACTTTCAAGTTGTCAATAGCAGCCATAGCTCCAGTTGGATTAAGCGACGCTTCATCATAGTAAGCATCTCTCTGGCCGTCATCTAAATTAAACTGACCAAAAAGGTTATTAAAGAAAGTAACGCCTAAGTTATTAGCTACGGAAGGTAATGGTCTATCGAGCGTAATGACTGCACCATTTACAGATACAACATGACCATAACTAACTGGCTCCAAATTGCCTTGATCTGATGCAGTTGTAACAATTTGCATACCTGGGGTAATACCACTTACACTAGAAGTTAATGTGAGTGTGCTTGAACCCAGTGCTCCACCAGTAGATGTTACCGTA